>Ga0268299_1000183_pt1 | contig 247522 bp, 231 predicted proteins | sample NOBtaG_FD_193484 | JGI IMG/M metagenome (GOLD analysis project Ga0268299, IMG submission 193484) | Activated sludge microbial communities from bioreactor in Nijmegen, Gelderland, Netherland - NOB reactor | ecosystem: Engineered > Bioreactor > Aerobic > Activated sludge | place: Netherlands...
GCAGCTCGAGGGCCTGCAAACACTCAGCGATACTGTGCCCACTCGGCTGTCCGCTGTGGCTCGCTGAGTAGCGCGCACCTCAGCTCTTCTGGACTGTGGACTTACACCACGCGCTGGGACACGACCTCGGCTTGCGCCCACCGAGGTGGGCTGCCTGCGATCAGCACCTCCACTGCGTCGGTGCCGATCCGGTACGCCAGCAGTCGCTGGCCTGTTCTCGTCCGCCAGGGCCGGATGGCCCACACCGCTGTCGTCGGCGGCTGTCTTCTTCTTCGCGGCGGGTCGGCGGGGACCAGTTCGTAGTCTCGACCGGCGACCGCTGCTCGCGGTGTCCGAACTCCTTCCATGCACACGCTCCTGCGAACCGCGCAGGCGCCAAAAGGCCACCTCTACGGGTCCGACGCAAGTGCATGAATTGGTCGCTACGACATGCGCGTATTTTAGCCGACTCGGCCCGCGGAGTCTCTACCGACTGGGTGGATGGAGAGGCTGCCGACCGAGGGTGTCGAGAGCGGCCAAACAGATCAAGAGGACCCATGCTGCTGCCATGACCGACGAAGACTTCGACGAGCTGCTCTTTCGGAGCGCGCTTGAGTCCGCCCGGGGCGATGCGAGCGACCCCCTCATGCAGTTGGTGCGGGGCGTTCTTGCTTCCGGGCACGAGTCCCGCGGCGACGCGAGACGTGAGGGCGGCCGCCAGGAGACTCTCGATCAGTACCTGGAACGGCTTCAACGACAGTGGGCCGCCGAGCATGCGGAACGGATGCAGCGGGCAGAGGCCGAGCAGGCTCGATCGCAGCGGGCGAGCGCCCGGATGCTGCGGGAGAGCGAAGCGGTTTCCGCTGAAGCCATGCGCCGGCGCCAGCCGCCGCCGCGCGCGGGTCTCAGCAACGATCACGATGACTGGCGATGGCGCGGCGCCGATGAGTTCGATCGACGGTCGGCGCGGCATCATGTGAGGGTGGCGCCCAATCCCCTCTCGGTGGGCCTGCTTGCCAGCGCGATGGCTGGCGGTCGGGCAATCGAGGCGCTGCTGGGGCGGCTACCACCTGCCCCGTGGGACTCGGGCCGCTGAGGCTCTAAGCGTGCTCGCGGCGAGCGCGCTCGATCGCTTGGGCGCGCTGGTTGGCAGCTTCGGCATGGGCGGCCGCGCCGACATGGGTCGCGCCTTCGACCGCCAAGTCTTCGAGCTGGGCGAGGAAGCCGACGCGGTAGCCGCTGGCCGGCCCGCGGGCCTGATGGTCCATTTGCCCGACGATCGTTGTCAGCGCGGCGGTGTGCCCCGTGCGGCGCACGAAGTCGACGTACAGCGCAGCCCACACGCGGCCAGTCGCGCAGGCTTCGGCGTAGTTGGTCGCTGGCGGGGTCGCCCAGAAGCGCGGGGCGCGACCGCGAGCGCAGGTGACGAAAGGCAGGCTGAAGAGTTCGGTGTGTGAGTGCATGACGCTGGTCCGACCAACGCGCCCGATCGGCGCGGTTTCAGTGTCAGCGGCACGGGGCCGACGATGCAACGGTGACCGAGCACCGTGATGTAGATCGGCGAGGTAGACGGGGCGGGAGCAAGAAGCACTATCTGCGCCTACGTCGGGCATGCATCCGAAGGCCCATGAACACCGCGGCCGCCGCGGCGAGCGCACCGGGGCTGGGCTCGGGGACGAGAGCCGGTGAGAGCAGGAAGCCCCTTCGGATAGGCCGTCCAAGGTCATCCGTTCCATCGGTGCCGATGCCGACGATGTAGCCGGCTTCGTTGATGTCTGTCGGCGTCCAGAACCTGAAACTGCCTGAGTTCGCGACGAGATCGGAGAGCGGCGTGCGCACGCCATCGGCGTAGTAGAAGGCGTCCGCGACGATGCCCGCGCCGACGATCTGGTGCGCATCGTTGAAGCTCGCTCGGCGGTAGCTGCTGATCCCCGGCAGCAAGATCAGGTCGCCCTCCGCGGTCCGAATCTGAAGGTTGAGGTTTGTGTTCCCCTGGTTCCAGTCGGTCGCACCGCCGAGGATGTCGCCACGCTCGTTCACGTCGTACGCGTAGGTCGAGTACCACTGCTGCAGGGTGCTGGGCGGATGGTCGAAGTCGACCGTCTGCACGCCCGCGGCGGCGCTGTAGGTGCAAGCGCCGCCGGCCGGCATGTGGGACAAGGGCAAGCACGCTCCGGCGTACACGCCGGAGCTGTTTACCGCCCAGCCGTAGAAGTTTGGAGCACCTGCAAAGGGCAGCTGTGCAACGTAGGGTGTACCGCCCTCGGTGACGCGCAGTTCGTCTACAGCGAAGTCGCCTGGGAGGATCGTCAGCGAGTACCTCGGCAGCGCCAAGGTCGCCGACGCCATCGGTGCCATGCAGGCCAGCAGACCGATGCACAGTGAGCGCCCGACAGCGCAGCCCCACCGCCTGGCTGCGCTGTCATTCCATTGGGGGGTCGATTGATGGGTAGACGTTGATCTCACCGCTCAAACCCGCATGGATACTCGTTGTCTGGCGGAGGGAGCGGGATTCGAACCCGCGGGGGGCTGTTAACCCCCACACGCTTTCCAGGCGTGCGACTTAAACCACTCATCCATCCCTCCGCGGGAATGGCCTCGACGATTCTAGGCTTCGCCGCTCGCCGCTCGCCGGTCACGGACCGAGGTGGAGGAGGATGCGGTGGAGGCCGATCAGTTCCGGGTTCTGCCGCCTTCGACCCCACTTGCCGCAGAACATCGGCGCAGCCAATCGACGAGCACGAACTCCAGCGCCTTCGCGTGCGTGGCCTCCATCACCACCGGCGGCGCGCAGCCGGCCTCGTAGGCCTCGCGCCAGCGCAACGCGCAGACGCACCAGCGGTCGCCCGGCTTCAGGCCGCGGAAACGAAGCTCGGGGCGCGAGGTGATGAGGTCGTTGCCGCGCTCCATCTGGAAGTTCAGGAACTCGACCGTCATGCGGGCACACACGACGTGGCTGCCCTGGTCGCGCTCGTCGGTGTGGCAACAGCCGTCGCGCAGCCAGCCGGTCAGCGGGTCGTACGAGCAGGGCACCAGCGGCGTGCCCAGCACGTTGAGCGCGGGTTTCACTTCGGCGCGCCCTTCAGCAGCGCCATCGCGGTGCCGATCAGCGCGCTCACCTCGCCCATGTGACCGGGCACGATCATCGTGTTGTTCTTCTGTGCCAGGTGTCCGTAGGCGTCGACCGCCTTCTCGGCCACCTTCAGCTGCACCGCCTGCTCGCCGCCGGGCTGCTGGATCGCGGCGGCGATCTTGGCGATGGCCCCGGCGGTGGCGTCGGCGACGGCGGTGATCGCCGCCGCCTCGCCCTGGGCCTTGTTGATCTCGGCCTGCTTCTCGCCCTCGGAACGGGCAATGAACGCCTCGCGCTCGCCGGTGGCAATGTTGATCTGTTCCTGCCGCCGGCCTTCGGAGGCCGCGATCAGCGCACGCTTCTCGCGCTCGGCGGTGATCTGGGCCTGCATCGCGCGCAGGATCTCGTTGGGCGGCGTCAGATCCTTGATCTCGTAGCGCAGCACCTTGACGCCCCAGTTCAGCGCCGCCTCGTCGAGCGCGTTGACCACCGAGCCGTTGATCATGTCGCGCTCCTCGAAGGTCTTGTCGAGCTCCATCTTGCCGATCACGCTGCGAAGCGTGGTCTGCGCGAGCTGCGTGATCGCGACGATGTAATCCGACGAGCCGTAGCTGGCCCGCATCGGGTCGGTAACCTGGAAATAGAGGATGCCGTCAACCTGAAGCTGGGTGTTGTCCTTCGTGATGCACACCTGGCTCGGCACGTCCAGCGGCACCTCCTTCAGCGAGTGTTTGTAGGCCACACGCTCGATGAACGGGATCACGAACTTCAGCCCCGGTGTCAGCGTGCGGTCGTACTTGCCGAGCCGCTCGACGACCCAGGCGTTCTGCTGCGGAACGATCTTGAAGGTCCGGACGACGAAGATCAGTGCGACGATGGCAATGACGAGGATGACTTCCATGGCGGTTCTCCGGGGGCGGGTTCAGGGTGCGTCGGCCGGTGCCAGCTCGAGCTGGTTGCCGTGCACGGCAACGATGACATGCGCGCCCGCTGCTGCCGGCGCGCCGGGGGCCAGGCGCGCCGACCAGCTGGCCCCGCGGTATTGCACACGCGTGCACCGGTCGGCGCCCCATTCGGAGACAAAGACCCGGGAGCCGATGTCGAGGTTGGCGTCGCGGTTGCGTTCGGCCGGGGCGGAGCGCGGAGCGCTGGCCCGCCGGTAATGCCAGATGGCGGTTCCGCCGGCGCCTCCGGCCGCCGCGACGCCGATCTGCGCCACGCTGCCCAGGCCCAGGTGCGCCGCCAACGCGCCAGCAGCGCAGCCCAGCGCCAGCATCAGCAGGTAGAAGGTGCCGGTGGCCAGCTCGGCGGCCACCAGCACGCCCGCGGCCACCCACCAAAGCGTCGACGCGCTCCAGTCCATGCTGCCTCCTCGAGTCGGTGCCAGGCACCGGTCGGCGAGTGTAGCCACGCCGCACCGCTGCGCCGGGCGACCCTACACTTCGCGATCCTTCTCGCCACGGCGCGCCGCCGTTGCAGGCGCGACCCCGACATGCTTCGCTTCCACTTCCCTATCGTCATCATCGACGAGGACTTCCGCTCCGAGAACGCCTCGGGCTTCGGCATCCGCGCGCTCGCCGCCGCGATCGAGAAGGAGGGCTTCGAGGTCCTGGGCGCCACCAGCTACGGTGACCTCTCGCAGTTCGCGCAGCAGCAAAGCCGCGCCAGCGCCTTCATCCTCTCGATCGACGACGAGGAGTTCACGCCCGGCCCCGAGCTCGACCCGGCGGTGCTGAACCTCCGCAAGTTCATCGAGGAGATCCGCTTCAAGAACGCCGAGATCCCGATCTACCTCTACGGCGAGACGCGCACCAGCCAGCACATCCCGAACGACGTGCTGCGCGAGCTGCACGGCTTCATCCACATGTTCGAGGACACGCCGGAGTTCGTCGCGCGCCACATCATCCGCGAGGCCAAGAGCTATCTCGACGGGCTGGCGCCACCGTTCTTCAAGGCGCTGATGGACTACGCGCAGGACGGCAGCTACTCGTGGCACTGCCCGGGTCACAGCGGCGGAGTCGCCTTCCTGAAGAGCCCGGTGGGGCAGATGTTCCACCAGTTCTTCGGCGAGAACATGCTGCGTGCCGATGTCTGCAACGCGGTCGAGGAGCTCGGCCAGTTGCTCGACCACACCGGCCCGGTGGCCGCCAGCGAGCGCAATGCGGCGCGCATCTTCAACGCCGACCACTGCTTCTTCGTCACCAACGGCACCAGCACCAGCAACAAGATGGTTTGGCACCACACGGTGGCGCCGGGGGACGTCGTCGTCGTCGACCGCAACTGCCACAAGAGCATCCTGCACAGCATCATCATCACCGGCGCGGTGCCGGTGTTCCTGACGCCGACACGCAACCATCTCGGCATCATCGGTCCGATTCCCCAGAGCGAGTTCTCGCCCGAGACGATCCGACGCAAGATCGCCGCCAACCCGCTGCTCGCCGACGTCGACGCAGCCAGGGTCAAGCCGCGCATCCTGACGCTGACACAGAGCACCTACGACGGCGTGCTCTACAACACCGAGACCATCAAACACGCCACCGACGGCTTCGTCGACACGCTGCACTTCGACGAGGCCTGGCTGCCGCACGCCGCGTTCCATCGCTTCTACGGCACTTTCCACTCGATGGGGCGCAACCGCCCGCGACCGAAGGACCAGATGGTCTTCGCGACGCAGAGCACGCACAAGCTGCTGGCCGGGATCAGCCAGGCGAGCCAGGTGCTGGCGCAGGACGCGCAGAACCGCCGGCTCGACCGCCACCTCTTCAACGAGGCCTACCTGATGCACACCAGCACCAGCCCGCAGTACGCGATCATCGCCAGCTGCGACGTCGCGGCGGCGATGATGGAACACCCGGGCGGCCGCGCGCTGGTGGAAGAGAGCATTCTCGAGTCGCTCGACTTCCGCCGCGCGATGCGCAAGGTCGACGAAGAGTTCGGCAAGGACTGGTGGTTCCAGGTCTGGGGCCCGGAAAAACTCGCTCCCGAGGGCATCGGCAAGAGCGGCGACTGGGTGCTGCGCGCCGGCGACAAGTGGCATGGCTTCGGTGCACTGGCGCAGGGCTTCAACATGCTCGACCCGATCAAGTGCACGATCATCACGCCGGGGCTCGATCTCTCGGGCAGGTTCGCCAAGAGCGGCATCCCGGCCAGCATCGTCACGAAGTTCCTCGCCGAGCACGGCGTCGTGGTCGAGAAGACCGGGCTCTACTCGTTCTTCATCATGTTCACGATCGGCATCACGAAGGGCCGCTGGAACACGCTGCTCACGGCGCTGCAGCAGTTCAAGGACGACTACGACAAGAACGCCCCGATGTGGCGCATCCTGCCCGAGTTCTGCGCCGCGCACCCGCGCTACGAGCGCATGGGCTTGCGCGACCTCTGCCAGGCCATCCACGAGACCTACGCGAAGAGCGACATCGCGCGGCTGACCACCGAGATGTACCTTTCCGATCTGCACCCGGCGATGAAGCCGAGCGACGCCTTCGCGCACATCGCGCACCGCAAGACCGAGCGGGTGCCGATCGACGATCTCGAAGGCCGCATCACGACCGCGCTGCTGACGCCGTACCCGCCGGGAATCCCGCTGCTGATCCCGGGTGAGCGCTTCAACCGCCGCATCGTCGACTACCTGCGCTTCGCGCGCAGCTTCAACCAAGCCTTCCCCGGGTTCGACACCGACGTGCATGGCCTCGTCGAAGACGAGGTGGACAGCCGCCGGGCGTACTTCGTCGACTGCGTGCAGGGCTGACGTTGACCATCGCGGGCCGATGGGTCGCCCGAATCAGGCGCTGCCATGCAATGAGCCGGCGGGATCGCCGCCGGCTCATTGGGTGCAAAAGGTCGTCAGCCCCGACTGCGGCGTGACAGGCCACCGGCCAGCAGGCCGAGCGCGACCAGTCCGAGCACCGCGGGCTCGGGGACGTCGGCGTTGCGCACGACGAGCTGCTCGGCAAAGCTGAAGGCTCCCGGGAGACCCGCCCAGGGCTCGAACGGCTGGCCCTGGCCGTCCTGCCAGTCGCAATGCCGGAACGAATTGCTGAAGTATGGCGTCGCACACGCGGCGGCGCCCGTCAAGGCAGCGTTGACAGCCGAGAAACTGGCACCGCTGACGGGATCGGTGCCACCCAGCGGGACGTTGGCACCGGCGAACATGAAGTCGGTCGCGTCGGGGGCGTTCAGCAGTTCCGCGAGCGTCGGGATGCGCCAGCCGAACGCACTTTGGGTGCTCAGGTCGATCCCCGCCGCCCCGGGGAGCGGAAAGGCCCAAGCCCAGTCGAGCCCGCCAAAGGTGATGTAAGCGTTGCTCGGAACGTCCGTATTGATGAAGGACGCCTGGGCAGCCGTCGGACTCAGGGCAAGCGCAGCAGCCGCGGAAGCCGCCGCCAGCAGGGCTCTCTTCAATGTCATGAGCGCGCTCCGTGGATGGGACGCAATCGCCAAGCAATTGGCGTGCCTATGGGCGCCGCCCATAGGAGGGTCGCGCTTCGCGCGCACGTTCGACGCGGCTGCCGCGCTCGACATGTAAGGAAATCTGACAGCCGCGACTCGCGTGACCGGATGGATCGAGGTGTCGCCAGTTCAGCTCTCGGGTTCGCCGATCGCGACGTGGCTGAAGCCGCCATCAACGTACATCACCTCGGCGCTGATTCCCGAGGCCATGTCCGAGAGCAGGAAGGCTGCCGCCTTGCCGACGTCGTCGATCGTGATGCCGCGGCGGATCGGCGTCATCGCCGAGAACGCGGCGAGCAGCTTGCCGAAGTCCTTGATGCCCGCGGCGGCCAGCGTCTTGATCGGCCCCGCCGAGATCGCGTTGACGCGGATGCCGCGGCCGCCCAAGCTCTGCGCCATGAAGCGCACGCTGGACTCGAGCGATGCCTTCGCGAGCCCCATCGTGTTGTAGTGGGGCACGACGCGCATCGCACCGAGGTAGCTCAGCGTCAGCAGCGCGGCGCCGGGGCGCAGCAAGGGCAGCGCCTGCTTGGCCATCGCCGGAAAGCTGTAGGCCGAAATGTCGTGCGCGATGCGGTAGTTCTCGCGCGTCAGACCCTCGAAGAAGTCGCCTGCGATCGCCTCGCGCGGGGCGAACGCGATCGCATGCACGAAGCCGTCGAACTGCGGCCAGTGCTTGCCGAGGTCGGAAAACAGGCGCTCGATCTGGCCGTCGTCGCCGACATCGCACTCGAACACGAGTTCGGAGTCGAACTCGCGGGCAAACTCGGCGATGCGTTCGCGGAAGCGCTCGCCGACGTAGCTGAACGCCAGCTCCGCCCCCTGCTGCCGGCATGCGCGGGCGATTCCGTAGGCAATAGAGCGATTGGAAAGCACCCCGGTGATCAGCAGCTTCTTGCCGTCGAGGATGCCCATGCGTGCCGCTCCAAGCTTCTTGCGAAGCGGCGGATTGTGTCATGCAGCATTTCCTCTGCCCCCGGGTGCCGCGGCCGCCTTCCTGGCGGCTGCCGGCCCTGCGCCCGGGGCGGCTTGCCCGGCGTGTAACGGCTGGCTATAATGCCGCTCTTTTCCGGGTAGTGCTGCGTGGGCGGAATCTTCCAGCCCATTTTTTTTGTTTGCTCGTCGCACCCGCCGAGACCGGTCACCGAGGCCGGCACGGGGCAGGTGCGGGGGGCAGTGAAGGAGTTGCGGCGGCGCCCGGGGGCAGCACAGGGCGCACGAGGCCGACATCTCTTGAACGCAGCGATCCATGCAGGTTCCGACCCCGTCACGGCGGCGGTGCAGGACCCCAACTCGTCGACGGTGGGCACCACGGTGGCCGGGCTCGGCTACGAACTCGTGGACATCGAGCGCGGCCCGCGCGGGCTGTTGCGGGTGACGATCGACCGCGTGCCCGGGCATCACTATCCCACCGGGGCCGGCGATGCGATCACGGTGGACGACTGCGAGGCGGTGACGCGCCAGCTGCAGTACGCACTCGAGGTGGCCGGTGTCGGCTACGAGCGGCTCGAGGTGTCGTCGCCCGGGCTCGACCGCCCGCTCAAGCGCGAGGCCGACTACCGGCGCTTCGCCGGCCAAGCAGTGAGCCTGACGCTGAAGTCGCCGTTCAACGGCCGCAAGAACTTCAAGGGCCTCCTCGGCCACGACGACGCCGGCTGGTCGCTGGTGTTCGACGAGGGCCGGGGGGCTCAGCGGCTGGGCTTCACGATCGACGAGGTGCGCGAGGCACGCCTCGTGCCGGTGGTCGACTTCAAGGGCCGCCAGGGGAACAGGAAGCCACCGGCGCAGGCGCCGGCGGCGGCGCCGCAGAGCGCGACGGATGGAGGTCTGGATCGATGAATCGCGAATTGCTGATGCTGGTGGACGCCATCTCGCGCGAGAAGACAGTCGAACGCGAGGTGGTGTTCGGTGCCGTCGAGGCGGCGCTGGCTTCGGCCACCAAGAAGCTGCACGGCGGCGAGGTCGACATCCGCGTCGCGGTCGACCGTGACACCGGCGACTACGAGACCTTCCGTCGCTGGCTGGTGGTTCCCGACGAGGCCGGGCTGCAGAACCCCGACGCCGAGGAGATGCTCTCCGATGCCGTAGACCGCATCGCCGACATCGAGGTCGGCGACTACATCGAGGAGGCGGTGGAGTCGGTGCCGATCGGCCGCATCGGCGCGCAGGCGGCCAAGCAGGTGATCCTGCAGAAGATCCGCGACGCCGAACGCGAGCAGCTGCTGAACGACTTCCTGTCGCGCGGCGACCGGATCTTCGTCGGCACCGTCAAGCGCCTCGACAAGGGCGACATCATCGTCGAGAGCGGCCGCGTCGAAGGGCGGCTCAAGCGCAGCGAGATGATCCCGAAGGAGAACCTGCGCACCGGCGACCGCGTCCGCGCCTTCATCCTCGGCGTGGACCCGACGCAGCGCGGGCCCCAGATCATGCTGTCGCGCAGCTCGCCCGAGTTCATGAAGGAGCTCTTCGCGCAGGAGGTCCCCGAGATCGAGCAGGGCCTGCTCGAGATCAAGAGCTGCGCGCGCGACCCCGGCTCGCGCGCCAAGATCGCCGTCGTCTCGCACGACCGCCGCGTCGACCCCATCGGCACCTGCGTCGGCGTGCGAGGCTCGCGCGTCAACGGCGTCACGACCGAGCTCGCCGGCGAGCGCGTCGACATCGTGCTTTGGAGCGAAGACCCGGCGCAGTTCGTGATCGGCGCGCTCGCGCCGGCCAACGTGCAGAGCATTGTCGTCAACGAAGAGCCGCACGCGATGGACGTCGTGGTCGACGAGGAGAACCTCGCGATCGCGATCGGCCGCGGCGGCCAGAACGTGCGGCTCGCCTCCGACCTCACCGGCTGGCGCATCAACATCATGACCGCCGAGGAATCGCAGGCCAAGCAGGCCGGTGAAAGCGAGGTCGTGCGCAAGCTCTTCGTCGACAAGCTCGACGTCGACGAGGAGGTCGCCGACATCCTGATCGCCGAGGGATTCACCAGCCTCGAGGAGGTGGCCTACGTGCCGCTGCAGGAGATGCTCGAGATCGAGTCCTTCGACGAGGACACCGTGCAGGAGCTGCGCACCCGCGCCAAGGACGCGCTGCTGACGATGGAGATCGAGAAGGAAGAGCAGGTCGAAGAGGTTTCGCAGGACTTGCGCGACCTCGAGTTCGAGGGCCGGGGCCTGACGCCGGAGCTGATCGCCAAGCTCGCCGTCGGCGGCATCCACACCCGCGACGAGCTGGCCGACCTCGCGGTCGACGAGCTGACCGAGATGACCGGCATCGACGATGCCCAGGCCCGCTCGCTGATCATGAAGGCGCGCGAACACTGGTTCACCGCCTGAACGCGCCGCCTGTCCGCACGACGCACCACGCAAGACGTCACCCAAGGAACCCCGAGACATGGCCGTGACCACCGTCGCCCAGTTCGCCGCGCAGCTCAATCGGCCGGCGTCGGCGCTGCTCGAGCAGCTGCTGTCGGCCGGCGTGAGCAAGCAGTCGCCCGACGACGCGCTGACCGAGTCCGACAAGGAGCGGCTGCTCGAGTACCTGCGCTCGTCCCACGGCACCGCCGGCGCCGCCGAGCGCAAGAAGATCACGCTGACGCGCAAGTCCACCTCCGAGATCAAGCAGGCCGATGCCTCGGGCAAGGCCCGAACGATTCAGGTCGAGGTGCGCAAGAAGCGTGTCTTCGTCAAGCGCGACGAGGCCCCCACCGCCGAGGAGCCCGCCGGCCCGAGCGCCGAAGAGCTCGAGCTGCAGCGGCGCGAGGAAGAGGCGCGTGCGCAGGCCGAAGCCATCCGTCGCCAGGAGGAGGAGCTGGCCGAGCAGCGCCGCCTGCGTGAGGAGCAGGAGCGCGCCGCGCGCGAGGCTGCCGAAGCCGCGGCGAAGGCGGCTGCCGAGGCTGCTGCCAAGGCAGCCGCCGAGGCGGCTGCTGCCGCGGCGCTGGCCGCCGAGGCCACGAAGGCCGGCAAGAAGCCCGCCGCCGAGGCCAAGCCCGCGGCACCTGCGCCCGAGGCGCCGGCACCCGTTGCCGAGGCCCCCAAGCCCGCCGAGCCGCCGAAGCCGGCGCTGCGCGTCGTCAAGGCCGCCGACAAGGCGGCCGAGGACAACGCACGCCAGGCCGACCTGGAGCGCCGGCGCAAGGCCGCCGAGGCCGAGGCGGCTGCCATCCGGGCGATGATGTCCGCGCCACGCAAGACGCTGGTGGCGAAGAAGCCGGAAGAGGCCAAGCCCGAGGCCGCGAAGGAGGCCATCAAGGGCACGATCCACAAGCCCACCGCCAAGCCCGGCGCCACCGCCCCCGGCGCTGCCGGCGCCGCGAAGCCCGGCGACAAGAAGCAGGTCAAGTCCGAGAAGCTCAGCTCGAGCTGGGCCGACGACGCGGCGAAGAAGCGTGCCGCGTTGAAGACCCGTGGCGACACCGGCGGCGCGCGTGCCGGCTGGCGCGCACCGCGCGGCGGCCGCCGCGGCGAGCGTCACGACGACGCACCGGCGTTTTCCGCCGCCGAGCCGACGGTGCAAGAGGTTCACGTGCCCGAGACGATCTCGGTGGCCGACCTCGCGCACAAGATGTCGGTCAAGGCGAGCGAGGTCATCAAGCAGCTGATGAAGCTCGGCCAGATGGTCACCATCAACCAGCAGCTCGACCAGGAGACGGCGATGATCGTCGTCGAGGAGATGGGCCACAAGGCCTATGCCGCCAAGCTCGACGACCCCGAGGCCTTCACCGAGGAGGAGCAGGCCGCGGCGCAGGCGGGCGAGGCCCTGTCGCGGGCGCCGGTGGTGACGGTGATGGGCCACGTCGACCACGGCAAGACGTCGCTGCTCGACTACATCCGCCGTGCCCGCGTGGCCGCGGGCGAGGCCGGTGGCATCACGCAGCACATCGGTGCCTACCATGTGCAGACGCCGCGCGGAATGATCACCTTCCTCGACACTCCGGGTCACGCGGCGTTCACCGCGATGCGCGCGCGCGGCGCCAAGGCCACCGACATCGTGATCCTGGTGGTGGCTGCCGACGACGGCGTGATGCCGCAGACCAAGGAAGCCATCCACCACGCGAAGGCGGCCGAGGTGCCGATCGTCGTCGCGATGAACAAGATCGACAAGCCCGACGCCAATGTCGAACGTGTGCGCAGCGAGCTGGTTGCCGAGAGCGTCGTGCCCGAGGACTTCGGCGGCGATTCGCCCTTCGTGCCGGTGTCGGCCAAGACCGGGCAGGGCGTCGACGAGCTGCTCGAGCAGGTGCTGCTGCAGGCCGAGGTGCTGGAGCTCAAGGCACCGATCGATGCGATGGCCAAGGGGCTGGTGATCGAAGCCAAGCTCGACAAGGGCCGCGGCCCGGTGGCCACGGTGCTGGTGCAGAGCGGCACGCTGAGGAAGGGTGACGTAGTGCTTGCCGGCTCGAGCTACGGCCGCGTTCGCGCGATGCTCGACGAGGACGGCAAGCCCACCGACGAGGCGGGGCCGTCGATCCCGGTCGAGATCCAGGGCCTGACCGAGGTGCCGCAGGCGGGCGACGAGTTCATGGTGCTCGGCGACGAGCGGCGGGCGCGCGAGATCGCCACCTTCCGCCAGGGCAAGTACCGCGAGGTGACGCTGGCCAAGCGGCAGGCGGCCAAGCTCGAGACCATGTTCGAGAGCATGGGCGAGGGCCAGGCGCAGACGCTGTCGCTGATCGTCAAGGCCGACGTGCAAGGTTCGCAGGAGGCGCTGGCGCAGTCGCTGACCAAGCTCTCCACCGCCGAAGTCAAGGTGCAGATCGTGCATGCCGCGGTGGGCGGCATCACCGAGAGCGACGTCAACCTCGCGATCGCGTCGAAGGCGGTGATCATCGGCTTCAACACGCGCGCCGACGCCGGCGCGCGCAAGCTGGCCGAGGGCAACGGCGTCGACATCCGCTACTACAACATCATCTACGACGCGGTCGACGAGGTGAAGGCGGCGATGTCGGGCATGCTCGCGCCCGAGCAGAGGGAAGAGGTCATCGGCACCGCCGAGATCCGCAGCGTGTTCGTTGCCAGCAAGATCGGCACCGTGGCCGGCTGCATGGTCACCGCAGGCCAGGTGACGCGCAACGCACGCTTCAGGCTGCTGCGCGACAACGTCGTCGTCTACACCGGCGAGCTCGACTCGCTCAAGCGCTTCAAGGACGACGTGCGCGAGGTCAAGGAAGGCTTCGAGTGCGGCGTCAAGCTGAAAAACTACAACGACATCAAGGAAGGCGACCAGCTCGAGTTCTTCGAGGTCAAGGAGGTTGCGAGGACGCTGTGAGCCCCCCCGAGCTCCCGTCCGTGACCCAGGGGCCCCGCTTCGGCGGGGTCTCTTGTTTTGGGAATTCCCATGCGACACAAGAAAGCAATCCCGAACCGCAGCTTCCGCGTCGCCGACCAGATCCAGCGCGACCTGTCGGAGCTGATCCGCGAGCTGAAGGACCCGCGCGTCGGCATGGTGACGATCAACGCCGTCGAGGTCTCGCCCGACTATGCGCACGCGAAGGTCTACTTCTCGGTGCTGGTGGGCAGCTCCGAGGACAGCGCGGCGGCGCTGAACGAGGCCGCGGGCTGGCTGCGCAACGGCCTCTTCAAGCGGCTGGCGATCCACACCGTGCCGACGCTGCATTTCCAGTTCGACCGCACGACCGAGCGTGCTGCCGACCTCTCGGCGCTGATCGCGAAGGCCAACGCGAACCGCGCGAAAGAATGAGCCCCGACGCTCCCGTCGCGCGGATTCCGCGCCGCGCCGTGCACGGCGTGCTGCTGATCGACAAGCCGCTCGGCTGGACGAGCAACGACGCGCTGCAGAAGGCCAAGGGCCTGCTGCGTGCCGAGAAGGCCGGCCACACCGGCACGCTCGATCCACTGGCCACCGGCCTGTTGCCGTTGTGCTTCGGCGCTGCCACCAAGTGGGCCCAGGCCAGCCTCGACGCTGACAAGCGCTACCGCGCGACGCTGCGTCTCGGCCAGCGCACCCGCACCGGCGATCTCGAAGCCGAGGTGATCGACGAACGCGAGGTGCGCTGCGACCTCGCGGCGGTGCAGGCCGCCTGTGCGCGTTTCACCGGTGCCATCGAGCAGCGCCCGCCGATGCACTCGGCGTTGAAGCACGAGGGTCGTGCGCTCTACGAGTACGCCCGCCAGGGCATCGAGGTCGAACGTTCCGCGCGGTCGGTGGTCATCCACCGCATCGACATCGTCGCCTGGCAGGGTCCTGGAGCCCCCAGGTCCGAGGCGACACGGCCCGACCCCCAGGGGGGTGCGAGCGAAGGGGTTGAGCCACATTCGCCCGCGACGCTGGTGATCGACGTGGTGTGCAGCAAGGGCACGTATATCCGCACGCTGGCCGAGGACATCGGCGAGGCCCTTGGCTGCGGCGCCCACCTGGCGGCACTGCGGCGCACCGGCAGCGGCATGCTCGACGTCGCCGACGCGCTGACACTCGACGCGCTGGCCGCACTGCCCGACGAAGATCGTCCGAAGCGGCTGCGCCCACCCGACGAGCTGCTCGCCGGCTGGCCCGAGGTCCGGCTTCCCGGCGACGAGGCGGCGCGTTTCCTCACCGGGCTGCGCCGGCGCGTCGCGCTTGCCGACGAGCCGGCGGTGCGCGTCTACGCCGAGCGCCCGCGAGCCTTCCTCGGCAGTGCGCATGTCGCGCGCGGCGAGCTGATCCCCGACCGCCTGCTGAGCCCCGGCGAAGTGCAGGCGATGGCCGCCTGAGAAGCGGCCGAGAGAGACCACACCATGAGACCCCCGATCCGCAACATCGCGATCATCGCCCACGTCGACCACGGCAAGACGACGCTCGTCGACCAGCTGCTGCGCCAGAGCGGCACCTTCCGCGACAACCAGCAGGTGGCCGAGCGCGTGATGGACAGCAACGACATCGAGCGCGAGCGCGGCATCACGATCCTCGCGAAGAACTGCGCCGTCGAGTGGCGCGGCACCCACATCAACATCGTCGACACGCCGGGCCATGCCGACTTCGGCGGCGAGGTCGAGCGTGCGCTGTCGATGGTCGACGGCGTGCTGCTGCTGATCGACGCGCAGGAAGGACCGATGCCGCAGACGCGCTTCGTCACCAAGAAGGCGCTCGCGCTGGGCTTGAAGCCCATCGTCGTCGTCAACAAGGTCGACAAGCCCGGCTCGCGGCCCGACTACGTCATCAACGCCGCCTTCGACCTCTTCGACAAGCTCGGCGCCACCGAGAGCCAGCTCGACTTCCCGGTCGTCTACGCCTCGGGCCTGAACGGCTGGGCTTCGCTCGAGGAGGGTGCGCCGGGCGAGGCCTGGGGAACCGACTTGGCGCCGTTGTTCGAGACCATCCTCGCGCAGGTGCCGGCGCACGAGGGTGACCCAGCCGCGCCGCTGCAGCTGCAGATCTCGTCGCTCGACTACTCCACCTACGTCGGCCGCATCGGCGTCGGCCGCGTCAACGCCGGCACCGTGCGCCCGGCGATGGACGTGCTGGTGATGGAAGGCCCCGACGGCCGCAGCTGGAAGGGCCGCATCAACCAGGTGCTGACCTTCGAGGGCCTCGAGCGTGTGCCTGCCGACGAGGCCGGCCCGGGCGACATCGTGCTCGTCAACGGCATCGAGGACATCGGCATCGGCGTCACCGTCACCGACCCGCTCGACCCGCAGCCGCTGCCGATGCTGAAGGTCGACGAGCCAACGCTGACGATGAACTTCTGCGTCAATACGAGCCCGCTCGCCGGCCGCGAGGGCAAGTTCGTCACCAGCCGCCAAATCTGGGACCGGCTGCAGAAGGAACTGCAGAGCAACGTCGCGCTGCGCGTCAAGGAATCGGGCGAGGACGGCGTGTTCGAGGTCTCGGGCCGCGGCGAGCTGCACCTGACGATCCTGCTCGAGAACATGCGCCGCGAGGGCTACGAGCTGGCGGTCGGCAAGCCGCGTGTCGTCACCAAGGAGGTCGACGGCGTGCGCTGCGAGCCGATCGAGTTCGTCACCGTCGACATCGAGGACCAGCACCAGGGCGGCGTGATGCAGGCGCTGGGCGAACGCAAGGCCGAACTCGCCAACATGGAGACCGACGGCCGCGGCCGCGTGCGGCTGGACTACCGCATCCCGGCGCGCGGGCTGATCGGCTTCTCGAACGAGTTCATGAACCTGACCCGCGGCACCGGGCTCATCAGCAACATCTTCGACGGCTGGGAGCCTTGGAAGGGCGAGATCGCCGGCCGCAAGAACGGCGTGCTGATCAGCATGGACGACGGCGAGATCGTGACCTACGCGCTCGGAAAGCTCGACGACCGCGGCCGCATGTTCGTTCGCCCGGGCGACCCGGTGTACGAGGGCATGATCGTTGGCATCCACAGCCGCGACAACGACCTCGTCGTCAACGCCGTGCGCACCAAGCAGCTGACCAACTTCCGCGTTTCCGGCAAGGAGGACGCGATCAAGATCACGCCGCCGATCGACCTCACGCTCGAGTACGCAGTCGAGTTCGTCGACGACGACGAGCTGGTCGAGATCACGCCGAAGAGCATCCGCCTGCGCAAGCGGTTCCTGAAGGAGCACGAACGCAAACGGGCGGCTCGAGAGGCGGCATAGGCGGTGATCGCACGGAACCGCTTTCGCGGTGAACATACGGCACCCCCTGCCCCCGCCGGGCGGGGGTTCCAGCTCGTCCTACGCCCGGACCGCTGCGCGGTCCTCTGCAGGCCTCCTCGTCCATGCTGCTGACCCATCGCCGCGCCGTCTTCGTGATGGTCGCGGTCACCCTGATGTGGAGCATCGCCGGAGTCGTGACGCGTCAACTCGACCACGCGCGCGCCTTCGAGGTGACGTTCTGGCGCAGCGCCTTCACGACCTTCGCTCTGGTGCTGCTGCTGCCCTGGCTGCGCGGCCCCGCGGTCTTCTGGCGAAGCCTGCGCGGCGGCGGGCGCGCGCTGTGGTTCGGCGGCCTGTGCTGGTGCGTGATGTTCACCGCCTTCATGGTGGCGATCACGCTCACGACGGTGGCCAACGTGCTGATCACGATGGCCATCGGCCCGCTGTTCACCGCGCTGGCGGCGCGCATCGTGCTCGGCCACCGCGTCGCGCCGCGGACCTGGGCCGCGATCGTCGTCGCCGGCGCGGGCATCGCATGGATGTACGCGCGCGAGGTCGGCGGCGCCGGCGCGCAGCATGTGCTCGGCACCGTGATCGCGCTCGCGGTGCCGCTTGCCGGCGCGTCGTACTGGACGCTGATGCAGCACCTGCACCACGGCGAGCAGCAGGGCGAGGCCGAGGACATGCTGCCCGCGGTGCTGATCGGTGCGCTGCTGTCGTCGGCACTGACGCTGCCGCTGGCGGTGCCTTTCGCCGCCACGGCGTCCGACCTCGGCTGGCTGGCGCTGCTGGGGGTGGTGCAGCTCGCGATTCCCTGCCTGATCGCCACCGCGCTCGCCCGCGTGCTGAAAGCGCCGGAGATCTCGCTGCTGGCGTTGCTGGAGGTCGTCTTCGGCGTGCTGTGGGCTTGGCTCGGCGCCGGAGAGAAGCCGAGCGTTCCGGTGCTCGGCGGTGGCGCGCTGGTGCTCGCCGCGCTGGTGGCCAACGAGGCGGCGGCGCTGCGTGCGGCGCCGGCGGTCAGCGCGCCGGGCCGAGGCTGAACCAGAAGGTGGCGCCGGCGCCGGGCCGGCCTTCGGCCCAGACGCGGCCGCCGTGGCGCTCGACCACGCGGCGAACGATGCTCAGACCGATGCCGCTGCGAGACAACGTGCCCGGGTGCAGCAGCGCGAAGGGCTCGAACAACCTCTCGGCCAGTTCCGGCGCGAATCCTTCGCCGCTGTCGGCGACGAAGAACTCGGTGCGGCCGTCACGCTCGCGGGCACCGACCTCGACCCGTGCCGGGGGTCCGTTCGCGGCGGCGAAGCGGACCGCGTTGCCGATCAGGTTGACGAACACCTGGCGCAGCATCGGCGCGTCGACGGCGGCCGCCGGCAGCTCGCCGACGTCGAGGTGAACACGCTGCAGGTCCGGCGCTTCCGCCGGCGACGCGGCCAGCTGTGCGATGGCGTCGCGCACCAGCGGCGCCAGCGGCTGCTGCATCCGTTCGCAGGGCGCGCTGGCGGCGCGCGACAACCGCAGCAGATCATGCACCAGCGACGCCAGCTGTTCGGACTGCTCGCCGATCGGCGCCAGCAGCCGCCCGGCCTGTGCGGTGTCGCCGCGGGCGAGCGCGTCGGCGGCCAGCCGGGCTGCGCCGGAGAGCCCGGCGAGCGGGCCGCGCAGGTCGTGCGCGACGTTGCGCGTGAACGACTCCAGCCCGTCGACCACCGACTGCAGCGCCGTGGTGCGTTCGGCGACGCGCTGCTCGAGCGTGGTGTTCAGCTCGCGCAGCGCCTGTTCGGCGCGCCGCTGCTCGGCCAGCGCCGCCTCCGCGCGCTTGCCGGCGCGGATCAGGCTGACCACCAGCACCGCGATCCCGACCAGCGCGCTCGGCACCGCGATGAAGTAGCCGAGCTCGAAGTAGTGCCGCGGGTCCGAGGCGAACCAGGCGGTGCCGATGGTGAGCGGGAAACTCGCACAGGCCAGCGCGACGAAGTGGTGGCCGACGTTGGCCTCGCGCGCGGCGGCGCGCCACGCCATCACCGCGCACACCGCCATCATCGCCGCCATCACGAGGTAGATGCCGCGCGCGTCCAGCGGCGCCATCTGCTTGTAGCCCCACAGCAGCACGATCGCCAGCACCGCGCTGCCGACGATCGCGGCGCGCCGGCGCGGGGTCGCGGTCTCGAGGAACTCGTCGAGCGCGAACATCGTCCATGCGGAGAGCACCGTGCCGGCCACCATCGGCACGAAGGGTGCACCGCCGCTCGGTGCGTGCGCATAGGGGTGCGTGAAGAACCAGCTCGCCGAGGCCGCGACGTAGCGCAGCGAGAACAGGCGCATCGCGCGGCGGTCGGCGTGGTAGGAGGCCAGCCACTGCGCGACCGCGATCACCGCCAGCGCGGTGCCCACCACGTAGGCGAATACTTCGAGCGGGTGCAACTGGGCAAGAAGCGCCACCGGCGAGGGGGTGGCGGCTGCGGGCATCGTCATGGCGGGGCGCTGCGGCACGGCCAATATAGCCCCAACCAGGGGCGAACCGGCAGCCGGGTCGAAGCGCGTCCGGGTGCTCGGACGCGCGCAACTTCACGCGCGGAGCGGGCCCCGGCCGTGCAATGCCGCCAGGGCGTTCCTGGCCGCCGCCACGCCCATCTTCACGTAGGCGTCGGCAGTGACACCGCCGATGTGGGGGCTGAGCGTGATTCGCGGCTCCCCGTGGAAGGGGTGCGGCGCGGTCATCGGCTCGACGGCGAAGCTGTCCAGGCCGGCGCTGGCCACCTGTCCGCTGCGGATGGCCTCGAGCAAGGCCGGCTCGTCGATGAGGCCGCCGCGCGCGGTGTTGACGACGATCACGCCCTTCTTGCAGGCCGCCAGCGTCTGCGCGTTCAGCAGCTTCGTGTTGTCGGCCGTCAGCGGGCAGTGCAGCGAGATGGCATCCGACTCGCGCCAGAGGGTCGCGAGGTCGGTCGGTTCGACGAAAGCCGGAAGGTCCTTCGCATAGGGATCGAAGCCCAGCACCCGCATGCCGATCGCGTCGGCCATGCGGGCGAAGCGCAGCCCGATGGCGCCGAGGCCGATCAGGCCCACCGTGCGCCCCTCGAGCTCGACGCTCTTGTGCACGGCCTTGTCCCAGTGGCCGGCGTGCATGCGTTCGTTCAGCGATACCACCGATTTCGCGCAGGCCAGCAACAGCGCCAGCGCATGCTCGGCCACCGCGGCGGCGTTGGCGCCCACGGCGGCCACGACCGGGATGCCGCGCGAGGCGGCAGCAGCCCGGTCGATGGTGTCGGTGCCGCTGCCGTGCTTGGAAATCACCCCGAGGCTGGGCGCCGCGTCCATCGCGGCAGCGCCGACCCTGCCGTAGCGCACGATGAGGGCCACCGGGTCGTGCTGCCGGCACAGCGCCACGATGTCGTCTTCGGTGGGCGACTTGCCGGCATAGACGACCTCGTGGTCGCGCAGCAGGTCGAGTGCCGCCGCGGCGAGGTCGGCGCCGGTGACGACGAAGACGGGCTTGCCGCTGCTCACAGCGTCTCGCCTTCCGCGATCACGCCGGCCGCACGCAGCGCGGCGTCCAGCCAGCCCGGGCGCAGGGCCTTGCGGCTCTTGATGTCGGCGATGCGCTTCGTCTCGGCGGCGACCTTCTCGGCGGCCAGCGGCAGCAACGCGGCGGCCCTTTCCCGCTCGATCACGGTGACGCCGTCGGCGTCGCCGACGACCAGGTCACCCGGCCTGACGGTGACGCCGCCGATCGAGACCGGGTGGTTCAGGCGGCCGGCGATGCTCTTCGTCGGGCCGTTGGGGTTGAGCCCGGCTGCGAACATCGGCAGCCCAAGGGCGCGGATGGCCTCGCTGTCGCGCACCGCGCCGTCGATCACCACCGCCGCGACGCCCAGGGCCACGGCCTGATGGCTCATGATCTCGCCCATCAGCGCGCTGCCCAGGTCGCCCTTGCCGTCGACGACGATGACGTCACCCGGCCTGGCCAGGGCCAGCGCGGCGTGGATCATCAGGTTGTCGCCGGGCCTGACTTCGACGGTCAGCGCGGGTCCGGCGAACTTCATCGTCGGGGCCAGCGGGGCGATGCGGCCGTGCAGCGCACCACGACGGCCGGCGACGTCGGCGAGGATGGAGGAGGCGAACTGCGCCGCCCGGTCGATCACGGTGCGCTCGACACGTTCGAAGTCACGGATCACGTCCGCCGATGCAGCGGCTTGACTCATGGGAGTCTCCTGAGTTGAAAGGGAAGGGCCCGGCGGTGCACCGGGCCGGCGGGGCGCCGTCAGTCGACCTTCGCGCCGGATTCCTTGACGACCTTGCCCCAACGCGGGATCTCGTCGCGGATCAGCGCCGCAAACTGCTCGGGCGTGCCACCGGCCGGGTCGGCACCTTCGTCGCCGAGCTTCTTGCGCAGCCCGGGGTTCTGGAGCGCCTTGTTGAACTCGGCGTTGATCCTGGCGACGACTTCCTTGGGGGTGCCGGCCGGGGCCAGCAGGCCGAACCAGGTGACGGCGTCGAAACCCTGGTACCCCGACTCGTTGATCGTGGGCACGTTCGGCAGGTCGTCCACCCGCCGGGCCGAGGTCACGGCCAGCGCGCGCAGCTTGTTGTTGCGGATCTGGCCGATCAGCGTCGGCACCGAGGACATGTACAGATCGACCCCGCCGCCGATGACGTCCGTCAGCGCCTGCGCCGCGCCCTTGTAGGGAATGTGCTGGGTCTTGATGCCCGCCGCCTTCTGGAAGAGCTCGCTGGTGAGGTGGGCCACGGTGCCGTTGCCCGGCGACGCGAAGTTGAGTGCCCCCGACTTGGCCCTGGCTGCGCCGACGACATCGGCCAGCGACTTGTACGGCGTGCCGACACCGGTGACCATCACCAGCGGCGCGTTGGCCAGCAGCACGATCGGCGCCAGGTCCTTCTGCGAGTCGTACGGCATCTTCGCGTACAGCGAGGTGTTGATGGCCAGGTTGCTGGTCTGCCCGATCACGATCGTGTAGCCGTCGGCGGGCGACTTGGCCACCGCGTCGACGCCGAGGTTGCCGCCGGCGCCGGGCTTGTTGTCGATCACGAACGTCCAGCCGGTGGCCGCGGCCACGCGCTGGCTGGTCTCGCGGGCGATGGTGTCGGTGCCGCCGCCGGGAGGAAACGGCACCACGATGCGGATCGGCTTGGTCGGCCAGGCCTGCGCGAGCGCGCCGGAGGCGAGGGCGCTGGCGGCCAGCGCGAGCAGGAGGCGGCGGGGGCTTGGCATGTTGTCTCCGGTCTGTGGCAGACGCCTCGACAGGAGGACGTCAGGACAGGCGCAAGTGTTGGTCGCCCGGAGTCGGCGGTCCAATCGATAATTTCTCGAGATCGTTCGATGGGACTTTTGCAATGGACCTGCGAGACCTTCGTTACTTCGAGACCATCGCGGACCTGCAGCACCTCGGGCGGGCTTCGGCGCGGCTGCACCGCACCCAGCCGGCGCTGACGAGCAGCGTCCGTCGCCTCGAGGCCGATTGCGGCGCGGCGCTGTTCGAAAGGGCCGGTCGCGGCATCCGGCTCACCGAGGCCGGGCGAGTGCTGCTCAAGTGGGCGCAACGCATGCGCTTCGACGTCGAGGACGCCAGGCGCGAGCTGTCGGCGATCGGTGCCGGCCTGTCGGGCCATGTCCGTCTCGGCATCGTGCCGACGGCAGCGCAGTTCCTGCTGCCGTCGGTGGCGAGGCAGCTGCTGCTCGAGGCCCCCGGCGTGACCTTGCGAACCGTGGTCGGGCTGATCGACACCTTGAAACCGCAGCTGCGTGCCGGCGAGCTCGATCTGATGGTGGGGACCGAGAGCGCCGCCGAGTCGGGCTACGAGTCGAAGCCCCTGGCCGAGGACATGATCGTGGTCGCGGCCAGCGACCGGCACGAGGTCTTCCGCAAGTCCCCGAGCCTGAAGGACCTGACGGACTACCGCTGGGCGCTGCAGCCGCCCGGTGCACCCACGCGTGACTGGTTGGATCACGCCTTCGACCGCAAGGGCCTGCCACGTCCGCGCGTGCAGGTCGAGACCACGATGCTGCTGATGCTGCCGGCGCTGATCGTGCAGACCGGGCTGCTCAGCTTCATCTCGCGGCACCATCTGCAGGGACCGGCACGCATTCCCGGCCTGAAGGAGGTGCCGGTCAAGGGGGCCACGATGCGACGCCGGCTCGTCGTGACCTATCGGGCCAACAGCTTCCTGTCCCCCGCGGCGCGCCGACTGATCGATCTTTTCGTCACGGCGTCGACCGTCGCTTGACGAAACGTCCGTAACGCCAGCGACCTCGCGCGACCCCGGGGCAACCCCGCGGCACCACCGCCGCCATGCGGCATAGCATCGGGTCACCGCCCCTCGCGACCCGCCTCCGATGAAGCAGCTCTCCGGCCTCGATGCCGCGTTCCTCTACCTCGAGACGCCGGCGATGCCGATGCATGTCGGCGCGCTGCACCTGTTCGAGCTGCCCGCCGGCCTCAAGGGCCGCTTCGTCACCGCGGTGCGCCAGCATGTCGCCGAACGGCTGCCGATCCTGCCCGCGCTGCGCAGGCGGGTCTGGTGGATGCCGCTGAACATCGCCAACCCGGCCTGGGTGGACGCCGAGCCCGACCTGCGGCAGCACATCGTCGAGATCAAGCTCGCGCGTGGCGCCGGCATTGCCGAGCTGGAGGCCGAGGTGGCGCGGCTGCACACCGTGCTGCTGCCGCGCGACCGGCCACTGTGGAAGTTCCACATCTTCGAGGGCCTGGCGCCGGGGCCGCAGGGCGAGCGGCGCGCCGCGATGTACTCGCAGCTGCATCACGCGGCGGTCGACGGCCAGGCCGCGGTGGCGCTGGCCAACGCGCTGCTCGACCTGCACGCCGAGGGCCGCAGGATCGAGCTCAAGCCGTCGAAGCGGCAGAAGGTCTTCAAGCTCGAGATGACCGAGATGCTGCGCGGCGTGATCGGCAACCAGGCGGGCAAGATCGCCGAGATCGTGCGCGAGCTGCCCGCCACCGTCGGCACGCTGAAGGACGCCGCGGTGTCGGCGCTGGCGCGCAGCTCGCTGCTCGGCAAGGGCAGCGGGTCGGGGGCGGGGAACCTGGCGCTCGCGCCCCGCACCGCGCTCAACGTCTCGGTCGGCGAGGGGCGTGCCTTCGCCACCGTGTCGCTGCCGATGGCGCGCGTGAAGGCGCTCGGTCATGCCCACGGTGCCACCGTCAACGACGTCGTGCTCTGGCTGTGCGCGAGCGCGCTGCGGCGCTACTTCGGCAAACGCCACACGCTGCCGCGCAAGTCGCTCGTCGCGGCGGTGCCGATCTCGCTGCGCGCGCAGGGCGACACCACGTCGGACAACCAGGCGTCGATGAGCCTCGTCAACCTCGGCACCAACATCGCCGACCCGGCGCGCCGGCTCGCCCATGTGCGCAAAGCCACTTCCGAGATGAAGGCGACGATGGGCCCGCTGAAAAGCGTGCTGCCCACCGACTACCCGTCGCTCGGCGTGCCCTGGCTGATCGAGGCCGCCACCGCGCTCTACGGCCGCGCGCGCATGGCCGACCGCATCCCGCAGCTGGCCAACGTGACGATCTCCAACGTGCCCGGCCCCCCGGTGGCGCTGTACCTGGCCGGCGCGCGCATGCTCACCAACTACCCGGCGTCGATCATCGTGCACGGGCTGGCGCTGAACGTCACCGTGCAGAGCTACCACCACTCGCTCGACTTCGGGCTGATGGCCGACTCCGGCGCGATGCCCGACGTGCGCGAGCTGGCCGACGGCATCCATGTCGCCTTTGATGACCTCGAGGCACTGGCGCGCCCGGGCGAGCCCGACCATCCGGAGACCGCCACCGTCGGCAGCCTGGCGGCGCGCGCGCAGCGCTCGCTGGTCGAAGGCGCCAAGGGCGCGGTGCAGCGGGTGACGAAGCAGGTCACGCAGGGCGTGGCGCAGAAGGTGGTGGCGGGCGCGATCGACACCGCGGTGTCGCAGGTGGTCCGCCGTGCCGTGCCGGGCGGCGGCGCGAAGCCGCCACGCACCACCACGCGCCGCCGCGGCGCATGAGGATCGCCGCCAACGGCATCTCGATCGAGGTGCAGGACGAAGGCCCGGCCGGCGGCGAGCCGCTGGTGCTGGTGATGGGGCTCGGCATGCAGCTGATCGCGTGGCCCGACGAGCTGGTGCGTGCGCTGGTGGCACGGGGCTTTCGGGTCGTTCGGCTCGACAACCGCGACATCGGCCTCTCGCAGCACTTCGACGAGCTGGGCGTGCCCAACCTCGCCTGGATGGCGATGCGCTGGGCGCTGCGGCTGCCGGTGCACGCACCGTACCGGATGGCCGACATGGCGCGCGACGTGATCGGCGTGCTCGACACGCTCGGCATTCCGTCGGCGCATGTCTGCGGCGCGTCGATGGGCGGGATGATCGCCCAGCACCTGGGTTTCGGCCACGCCGACCGCGTTCGCAGCCTGACGCTGATGATGACGACCTCGGGCGCGCGCGCGCTGCCGGGGCCGGGCCCGGCGGTTCGCCACGCGATGCTGGCGCGGCCGGCGAGCCCGCGGCCCGACGATGTCGTCGCGCACCTGACGCGGCTGATGGCGTTGATCGGCAGCCCCGGGTACCGGCCGGATCCCGAGCGGCTGCAGCAGCGGCTGCGCGCCTCGGTGCAGCGCTCGTGGCACCCGGCCGGCACCGCGCGACAGCTGCTCGCCATCCTGGCCGACGGCGATCGCTCGCCGATGCTCTCGCGCATCACCGCGCCGACATCGGTGATCCACGGCGAGGCCGACGCGCTGGTGCCGGTGGCCGCCGGACGCGACCTCGTTCGCCGCATCGCCGGTGCGCAGGGCGACTTCATTCCCGGCATGGGGCACGACCTGCCGCTCGAACTGCTGCCGCGCTTCGCCGAGCGCATCGCCGAGACCGCCGCGCGCGCGCGTCCGTGACCGGCCTCGGCCATCGGTGGCTGCCAGAATGACCGCGATGAACGAGGCCGGTCGAGAGCACCCCCAGGCGTCGCCGCCGCCCCGCGAGCGGGTCGAGCAGCCCGGTGCAGGCGGATCTGCGCAGACGTTGCAGGTCAACGGCCTGCGCATGCGCGTCACGGTGCAGGGCAGCGGCCCGCTGGTCGTCTTCTGCCACGGCTGGCCCGAGCTGGCGACCTCTTGGCGCCACCAGATGGCGGCGCTGGCCGCGGCCGGATGGCGTGCGGTGGCGCCGGACATGCGCGGCTATGGCGGCACCGACGCGCCCGAGCGTGCCGACGCCTACACGCTGCTGCACCTGGTGGGCGACATCGTCGACCTGGTGCGTGTGCTCGGCGAGAAAACCGCGGTGGTGGTCGGCCACGACTGGGGCGCGCCGGTGGCCTGGCACTGTGCGCTGCTGCGGCCCGACCTCTTCCGCGCGGTGGTCGGCATGAGCGTGCCCTACACACCGCCCGGCCGCACCGACCTGCTGAGCGCGCTTCGCGATCTCGGCATCGACGATTTCTACATGCAGTACTTCCAGGCCCCGGGCGTCGCCGAGGCCGAGTTCGAGCGCGACCCGCTGCGCACGATGCGGCGCATCGTCTGGTCGGGCTCGGGCGACGCGCCGCCACGCGAGGTCTTCGGCCGTGTGCCGCGTGGTGGCGGCATGCTCGACGCCACCGTCGATCCGCCCGAGGTGCTTCCCGCCTGGCTGGGTGAAGGCGAGCTGGAACACTACGCCGCCGAGTTTGCCCGCACCGGCTTTCGAGGTGGGTTGAACTGGTACCGCAACCTGGCGCGCAACCACGAGCTGATGGCGCCGTGGCGAGGCTGCCCGATCCGCCAGCCGTCGATGTTCGTCGCCGGCACGCGCGACGGCGTGCTGCAGTTCCCGGCCTCGAAGGCTCAGATCGAACGTTATCCGCAGACGCTGCCCGGGCTGCGTGGCTGCCACCTGATCGACGGCGCCGGGCACTGGATCCAGCGCGAGCGCGCGGCCGAGGTCAACTCGCTGCTGCTCGCGTTTCTCGCCTCGTTGTGAAAGGCGCGCCATGTCGACGATCGAAGACCGCCTGCGTTTGCTCGGCCTCGTGCTGCCGCCGCCGCTGTCGCCGCCCGGTGGCATGGTGTTCCCGTTCCGCTTCGTTCGCATCGTCGGTACACGAGCGCTGATCGCCGGCCACGGGCCGCAGAACGCCGACGGCTCGCTCGCCGGGCCCTTCGGCAAGGTCGGCCGCGAGGTGACGCCGGAGCAGGGCTACGAGGCGGCGCGGCTGACCGCGCTCGCGATGCTCGGCAGCCTGCAGCGTGCGCTCGGCAGCCTCGACCGCATCGCCGCGTGGACGCGGCTGTTCGGGATGGTCAACTGCGCGCCCGGGTTCAACCGCCAGCCCAGCGTCGTCAACGGTGCGTCGGACCTCATCCTCGAACTCTTCGGCTCCGAGGTCGGTGCCCATGCGCGCAGCGCGGTCGGCATGGCCGAGCTGCCGATGGACATCCCGGTCGAGATCGAGGGCGAGGTCGAGATCTCGAATTGAGGGGCGCCGGCATGCGCACCTGGGCCGCTGGCCGAGAGTTCGACGAGGCCGAGTTGCGCATCGTCGCCGACGGCGTGATCTCGCATGGCCGCGTGCTCGCCGCCGACGGCCACGCGCGGCCGATCGCCTGCCTGCTGCGCGAAGGCGGCGCGGTGGTTGCCGGGGCGTGCGGACGGACGGAGTACGGGCGGCTGTTCGTGCAGTCGCTGTGGGTGGCGCCACCGCTGCGAAGGCAGGGCCTGGGCAGCGAGGCGCTGGCGCGGCTCGAGGCGCTGGCCGCGGCCGAGGGCTGCCGCGACGCAGTCATCGAGACCCTCGACGACCGCGTCGCCGCGCTGTACCGACGGGTCGGCTACCGGGCCATCGCCTTCATCGCGGGTTATGTCGGTCCGTTCAACCGCCACGTGCTGCTGAAGCCGCTGGCCCCTCCGGTGGCCGGCGGCTGATGCCCCTTCTTGCCGCACCGGCGGCGCGCGGCGGCCCAAGCCCTTCAGCGCCGCGCCGGCAGCGCCGCCAGCACGACGGCGGCCACCACGAGCGCCAAGCCCGCCCATTGCCAGGGGCCGACCGGGTCGCCGAACAGCACCGCCGAGAGCAGCAACGCCGACACCGGCAGCCAGGCCGTGGCCAGTGCGGCGCGAACGCCGCTGGTGCGCGCCGCGCCGGCGTACCAGAGCAGGAAGCCGCCGACCGTCGGCACCCAGGCGTACCAGGCGATGCCGGCCCACGCGGCGGCGCCGGGCAGGCCGCCCGGCCGCCAGGCCAGCGCCGCCGCCGGCAGCGACATCACGAACCCGAGCGCGCACATCAGCGTCGACATCGGCAGCGCCGGCAGCGGCCGCCGCAACCGCTTGTTGGCGAGGATGAACACCGCCTCACACGCGACGGCACCGACCACCAGCAGCAGACCGATGCTGCGCTGCGGTCCGGCGGCGGCGTCGGTGGGTGCCATCGCGACCGCCATCACGCCCGCGGTGGCCAGCAGCACCGCGGCGGCAAGCTGCCAGCCCGGCCTCTCGCCGAGAATGGCTGCCGAGAAGAGCGCCGCCACCGCCGGCAAGGTGCCGGCGACGATGCCGGCGTCGGCGGCACCGGCGCGGTTCACGCCTTCGATCAACAGCACCGTATAGCCGACGCTGCCGGCTGCCGCCTGCAGCAGGAGCAGCATGGCGTCGCGGCGGCCAATTCGCGGCCAGGCAAGACCTGCCCGCCAGGCGAGCGCCGCGAACACCGGCAGCGCCAGCGCGTGGCGCAGCGCGTTGGCGAGAAAGGGCTCGACCTCGCGGCCGATGACGCGGCTGGCCAGCACCGTGGTGCCCACCACCATCATCGCCAGCGCACACAGCAGCTGGCCACGGCCGGATTCGTTCATCGTTGTTGCCCCGTGCGCACCGGCGGCAAGTCTCGGCCGCCGCGCCGGGGCGGGTCTTGAACGCGGGTGCGAGCCCCGCCGGCCGTGGCGCTTCAGCCGCGGTCGAGCAGGGCCCGCTGCCAGGCGCCGGGGGTGAAGCCGAAGCGGCGAACGAAGACCCGCGTCAGATGGCTCTGGTCGGCAAAGCCGGCCACCGCCGCGGACGCGGCCAGGCCGGTGCCGGCGCCGATCAGCCGCCGTGCCCGCTCGGCGCGCAGTTGCTGCAGCCACTCGTGCGGCGGCAGGCCGTAGCGTCGCTGGAAGCGCCGCAGCAGCTGCCAGCGGCTCAAACCCAGGTCGGCGGCCAGCGCGACGAGGGAAGGGGCGGGCTGGGCGTCGTCGGCGAGGCGTTCACACACGCGTTCGAGGTCGCGGTCGGCCTCGCGCGGCGGCGGCGCGCCGGCATGGCGCGTGAGCAACTGCACCGCCACCTGCACCAGCACCTCCTCGCAAGCCAGCGCGTCGGCGCTGCCGCGGCCGGCCCGCCAGCGGTCGAGGCGGGTGAACAGCGTCTGCAGCAGCGCACGAAGGGTGTCGTCGCGCAGCACCGGCCGGGCGAGCAACGGCTCCTGCGGCGGGGCGCCGCCCGCCTCGCCGGCCAGCCGCATCATAACCTCGGGTTCGAGGTACAGCATGCGCCAGCGCCGCGCCGGGCCGCCCAGCGGCCGGCCGTCGTGCACGTCGCCGGGGTTGGTGGTGATCAGGTCGCCGGCATGGGCGTCGACACGCCCGCGCGGGCTGGCCGAGTTCTGCGCGCCGGCCTCGATGACGCCGCAGGCGTAGCTGTCGTGGGCATGCCGCCCGTAGTGGTGTGCACTTTCGATGTGGGTGCCGTGCACGCCGGCCCATGGCGTGGCGAAGACGCGGCAGCGGTGCAGTGGAGCGGCGCTTGCGGGCATGGCGGAGGCGAGTCGGGGGGGCCGGGCGATCGGCGAGGCCTGTTTCTACAATGCCCGCCACCCCCGACAAAGGCCCGCGATGATCGTCGAGCGCATCTGGACCGGCAACGCCTACCGCAACTACAACTACCTGATCGCCTGCGGCGAGACCGGCGAGGCGCTGGCCATCGACCCGCTGGACCACGGCAAGTGCCTGAACGCCGCACGCGTGCGAGGCTGGCAGATCACGCAGCTGCTGAACACCCACGAGCACCACGACCACACCGGCGGGAACGCGGCGGTGGTGGCCGCCACCGGCGCGAAGGTGATCGCGCACCACCGCGCCGCCGGGCGAATCGAAGGTGTCGACCGCGGCGTGCAGGCCGGCGACGTCATCAAGGTGGGCCGCAGCGTCGAGCTCGAGTGCCTGGACACCCCGGGCCACACGATGTGCCACGTGTGCCTGCGCGCGCATGGCGCGGTCAACGCAGTCTTCTCCGGCGACACGCTGTTCAACGCCGGCGCCGGCAACTGCCACAACGGCGGCAACGTCGAGTCGCTCTACACCACCTTCGCCGAGCAGATCGCGACGCTGCCCGACGACACGCTCGTCTACCCCGGGCACGACTACCTCGAGAACAACCTGCGATTCACGCTCGCGCGCGAGGCCGGCAACGCGGACGCACGGGCCGCGCTGGCCACCGCGGCCGGCCACGACCCCGCCACTGCGCGCGCGACGACGATCGCCGACGAGAAGCGCTTCAACACCTTTCTGCGGCTCTCCAGCGCAGGCGTGATCGCCGGGCTGCGCGAGGCCTTCCCCGACCTGCCCGAGAAGCCCGACGCGAAGACCGTGTTCGTGAAGCTGCGCGAGCTGCGCAACCAGTGGTGAGGTGCGCACGATGTCCCGCCGCAGCCTGAAGCTCGACGACACGCTCTACCGCTACCTCATCGAGCACTCGGTTCGCGAGCACCCGGCGCAGGCGGCACTTCGCGCCGCCACCGCGCTGCACCCGCAGGCCGGCATGCAGATCTCGCCCGACCAGGGCGCGGTGCTGGCGCTGCTGGTGCGGCTGATCGGCGCGCGGCGAACGATCGAGATCGGCGTCTTCACCGGCTACAGCGCGCTCACCGTCGCACTCGCACTGCCCGACGACGGCCGCGTGCTCGCCTGCGACCGCAACGAGGACTTCGTTCGCGTCGGCCGCCCCTACTGGGACGACGCCGGCGTCTCGCACAAGATCGACCTGCGACTCGCGCCGGCGCTGCAGACGCTGGACGCCGAGCTTGTCGCCGGCGCCGCCGGCACGTTCGACTTCGCCTTCATCGACGCCGACAAGACCGGCTACGACGACTACGTCGAACGCTGCCTGCAGCTGGTGCGGCCGGGCGGGCTGATTGCGATCGACAACACGCTGTGGGGCGGCAGCGTCGCCTACCCGCCGGAGAGCGACGACACTGCGGCGCTGCAGCGGCTCAACGACAAGCTCTACCGCGACGAGCGTGTCGACATCGCCATGCTCGGCATCGGTGACGGGCTGACGCTGGCGCGGCGGCGCTGAGCGGCGCGAGCGCGAAGGTCAGGCCTGGCGCTTGGCCAGCGCCAGATAGGCGCCCAGGCCGAGCATCGTCGCGCCCGAGGCCCGCGTGAGCCACCGGGCGCGCACCGCCCGCGACGCGCCCGACCGCAGCAGCCGCGCGGCCGCGAAGACGGCGACCACGTCGACCAGCGTGTTGAGCGCGACGCAGACCGAGCCCAGCACGACGAGCTGCGGCACCAGTGGCTGCGACGGCTGGGCGAACTGCGGCAGGAATGCGAGGAAGAAGAGCGCGGTCTTGACGTTCAGCGCCTCGACCACGATGCCCTCGAACAGAGCCCGTCGAGGCCCCTGGGCGGTGACCGACGGGACGGCAAGGCCGGTCTCGGGCTCGCGCAGCAGCAGCCGGATGCCCAGGTAGACGAGGTAGGCGGCGCCGAGGAACTTGATGAGGTTGAAGGCCAGCGCCGACTCGGCGACGAGGAGCGAGAGCCCGAGCGCCGCGGCCAGGACATGGACCATGCCGCCAAGCGCGGTGCCGAAGCACGACGCCAGCCCCTCGGCGCGGCCGCCGGCCGCCGTTCGCGCGACGACATAGGCGATGCCGGGGCCGGGCGTGACGGCGAGGATGACGGCGGCGGCGAGGAATGCGAGGAAGGACATGCGTCGGTGCGGTGGCGTGTGGTCGGGGGGGGTCGGAACGGGGCACCGCGGCGAGCCGACGCGGCCTCTGGGGCAGCGTCGAGCGTACACCGACCGCCACGCGGGGGGCGGTCGGGTCTCCGCTGCGCCGGGCGTCGCCGGCGCATGACCGCGGCCAGCTGCGCCAGGCCGCCGGCCGGGAGAGGAAGGCCGTAAACTGCACGGAATTCTGCAATCCCCATCAGGAGCCGGCGATGGGCATCTCTGCCAGCGACGTGGTCCCTTTCACGCAGGCGCGCGCAACGCTGTCCGATCTGGCTGAGCAGGTCAAAGCGGGCGCCGAAAAGATCATCACCAAGAACGGCGAGAGCTATGTGGCGCTGATCGACGCCGAGCGTCTGGACTACTACCACCGCCTCGAACGTGAACGCATTCACCTGTTGTTGATCGACGACGCACGCCGGGGCTTGGCGGACATCGCGGCCGGGCGTACGCAGGACGCGGATGCCGCCATCGCCGGGCTGCAGGCGCGGCGCGCCAGCGCCCGGCCGGCCGGCACCAGGGGCAAGTCGAAGGGCACCGGAGCGCCACGCAAGCGTGGCTGAGCCCGTCGTCCGCGTCGAGCTGACCGCCAGCTTCCTGGAGCGGTTGGCGGCAATCGAAGCCTTCCTCACGGAGGCGGGCGCGGCCTTCGCCTACGACCGGCTGCTCGACGAGCTGCGCAGCACCGTCATTCCCAACCTGCGCCGCTTCCCGCGCATCGGCCGGCGTTACCTCGAACAGCCTCCGCAGTCGGCCGAAGCGCTGGCGCAGTTGGCCGCGTTGCCGCCCGGTGCGGCCGATCGCCTGCGCGAGTACCTGCATGGCGACTACCTGATCCTCTACACGCTCGCCACACCCGGTCACTTGGTGCACCTGCTGTCCATCCGGCATCACCGCGAGCTCTCGTTCCAGTTCGCACGGCTGTGGGCCAGCCCGACCGGCGACCCCGAGCGATGACGGCCCTGGGGGCGCTCAGACCGCTTCGCGCGCCTGCCGCTGCAGCCGCTCCCAGCCCTCGTCCACTTCGGCCTGCAGCGCCGCCACCTGCTCCGGCGCCACGTGGCGATAGCGCCGCTGCAACGCCAGGTAGTCGGCCACCGGGCGGGTCTTCGCCGAGTTGACGGTCACGCGCGTGCCGTCTTCCACCTCGTAGAGCGGGAAGGCGCCGCTGTCGACCGCCAGCCGCGCGGCGGCCAGGCCGGCGTCGTCGCGCAGGCCCCAGCCGTCCAGGCAGGGGATCAGCAGCGTCAGCACCCGCATGCCCCGCATCGACTTGGCCTTCGCCACCTTGCGCCGCAGGTCGGCCAGGTGCGCGACGGTGGCGGTGGCTGCGTAGGGCACGCCGTGAGCGGCCATCAGCGCGGTGAGGTTCTTCTTGCGGGTCGTCTTGCCGGCTGGGGTCGATCCGGTGCGCGCGTAGTGCGGCGTCGACGACGACTTCTGCGCGCCGGTGTTCATGTAGCCCTCGTTGTCGAGGCAGACGTAGAGCATGTCCTCGTTGCGCTCGGCCGCGGACGACAGGCACTGGAATCCGATGTCGCAGGTGCCGCCGTCGCCGGCCAGCACCAGCACCTGGGTCGCGTGTTTGCCCTGGGTGTCGAGCGCGCGGCGCAGGCCCGACGCGGCGGCGGCGCTGGCTTCGAGCGTCGGCTGGTAGACCGGAATCGTCAGCGAGCTGTAGGGCTGCGGGCCGGCGATGATCGCCATGCACGACGGCGGCACCACCGCGACGGTGTCGGGCCCCATCACCGCGAGCACGTGGCGAACCGAGAGCGCGTCGATGCAGCCGGGGCATGCGGCATGGCCGGAGCAGAGCACCGGTTCCTCGTTCGCGGCAGGCAGCAGCTCGACCATCGCCTTCACCTCACCCACATCGATTCCGGCCGCGGCTCGCTGCCGGTGGCATCGGAGACCCAGCGCACGATCGCCGGCACCGGTACGTTGACGCCGCCGACGCCGGCCAGCCGCCCGTGCACGCGCGGTGCGCCGGGCAGGCCGTAAAGCGCGGCGCGCAGCTCCTGGTGCAGCACGCCGCCGGTGCCGGGCGAATGGTTGCGGTCGAGCACGACGACGTCGTCGACGCCTTCGAGCGCGGCGCGCAGCGCCGCCACCGGCAGCGGCCTGAAGAGCCGCAGCTTGACGAGCCCCACCGCTTGCCCGGTGTCGCGAAGCAGGTCGACCGCGTCGCGCGCGGTGCCGGCCATGCTGCCCATCGTCAGCACGACGGTGCGGGCACCGTCGCAGCGGTAGCGCTCGACGACGCCCCAGGCGCGGCCGGTGCGTTCGGCCCACTCGCGGTCGGCTTCGGCGGCGAGCGCCGGCACCTTGGCGAAGGCCTGCTCGATCGCCTGCCGGTGGCGGTTGAACATGTCCTGCGAGACGACGTTGCCCCACGACTCCGGGTGCGCCGGGTCCAGCCGGTGCGGCGGTTCGAAGCGCGGCAGGTAGCCGTCGACGAGCTCCTGCGGCGGCACCTCCACCGGCTCCAGCGAATGCGAGACGTAGAAGGCGTCGAGGTTGACGAGCACCGGCAGCAGCAGTTGTTCGGCGACGCGGAAGGCCTGCAGCACGGTGTCCAGCGCCTCCTGCGGGCTCTCGACGTAGTACTGCACCCAGCCGGTGTCGCGCTGCGCCAGGCTGTCGGTCTGGTCGGGCCAGAAGGCCCACGGCGAGGCGACGGTGCGGTTGACGTTGGCCATCACGATCGGCGCCCGCGCGCCGGCGGCGTAGTGCAGCACCTCGTGCATCAGCAGCAGGCCCTGCGATGCGGTGGCGGTGAAGACGCGCACGCCGGCCAGCGATGCCGGGATGCAGGCCGACATCACCGAGTGCTCCGACTCGACGGTGATGATCTCGGCATCGAACTCGCCCGCGGCCTGGAACTCGGTCAGCCGCTCGAGCACCGGCGTCTGCGGCGTGATCGGGTACACCGGCACCACTTTCGGGCGCGCCAGCCGCGCCGCCCAGGCCACCGCGTGGTTGCCGGTGAGCAGCACCGCGGTCGTGCCGCCGGTCGCAGCCGGGTTCATCGCCTTTCCTCCTGCATCGCCATCGCGCCGGTGGGGCACTCGTGAACACACAGGCCGCAGCCCTTGCACCAGTCGGCCAGCACCTCGTAGCCACCGCCGGCGGCGCGGCGCACCGCGAGGTCGGGGCAGACGGTGACACACTGGTCGCAGGCGATGCAGTGGCCGCACGAGAAGCAGCGCGCCGCTTCGGCGACGGCCTCGGCGGCACCCAGCCCAAGCTGCACCTCGCCGCCATCGGCCAGCCGGTCGGCGGCGCCGCGCCGCGGCGACGCGGCACGCGCCGCCTGCGGGTGGTACCAATGCGCGATCGCCGCGTACGGCACCGGCGCCGGCAGTGCCGCCGGACGCGGCTCGCCGAGCAGCCAGCGGTGGATGTCGAGCGCGGCGCGCTCGCCCATGCCGACAGCCTGCGTGACGTAGCGCGCGAGGCTGGAGACATCGCCGCCGGCCCAGACGCCGGCGGTCGGGGTGGCTTGGCCCTCGTCGGCAGCGAGCAGCCCGCCGGTGGCCTCGACCGCGCCGGCAAAGGGCGACAGCTCCGGGTCCTGCCCGATCGAGACGACGACGGTGTCGGCGTCGACGGCGAAGTCGCTGCCGGGCAGCGGCTGCACCTCGAAACGGCCGCGCTCGCGCCCGGGGGTGAAGTTCACGCGGCAGGCATCGATCCGCAACCCGGCGCCGTTGTTGCGGTGCACCGCACGCAGCATCGCGCCGTCGACGATCGCCACGCCTTCCTCGATCGCCTCGTCGACCTCGTCGGGCTGCGCCGGCAGCTGTGCGCGCGATTCCAGTGTCAGCATCGTCACCGCACGCCCGGCGCGGCGCAGCGATCGTGCGGCGTCGAAGGCGGCGCTGCCGCCGCCGACCACCACCACGCGCTCACCCGCAGGCAGCGGCGCGCCGCCGTTGGCCGCCGCCAGCAGCGTGGCGCCGTCGACCACCCCGGGTGTCGTGGCGCCGATGGCGGGCAGCCGCTTCGGCCGCGCCGCGCCGGTGGCGACGAACACCGCGTCGTGCCCGGCGCGCAGCGCGTCGAAGGCCTCGGGCGTGGCCACCGGCGAGTTCAGCCGCAGCTCGACGCCGAGTGCGACGATGCGCTCGATCTCGCCGTCGAGCACCGCGCGCGACAGGCGGTACGAAGGAATGCCGCTGGCCATCAGCCCGCCGAGCCGGCGCCCGGCCTCGAAGAGCGTCACGCGCCAGCCACGCCGGCGCAGCTGGTACGCGGCCGAGAGGCCGGCGGGGCCGCCGCCGACCACCGCGACATGCCCGGACCGCTCCTCGCGCTCGGCTTCGAGCGGCCAGCGCTCGGCGAGCGCATGGTCGCCGACATGGCGCTCGAGCCGGCAGATCGACACCGCTTCGTCGTGTGCGCTGCGGTTGCACGCGCTCTCGCAGGGGTGGTGGCAGACGCGCCCGGCGACGGCCGGGAACGGGTTGTGCCGCGTCAGCACGCGGAAGGCGCCGCGCAGGTCGCCGCGGCGGGCGAGGCCGATCCACTCGGCGACTTCGCCACCCACCGGGCAGGCCTCACGGCACGGCGACGGCGCCTCGCGGTGCAGCGGCAGCGCCGAGCGCCAGGTGCCGGTCTTGAAGACGACCGTGGAGCCGGTGGTCCAGGTCGGCGGTGGCAGCGTCATCGGCGCGTTCATCAGGTGTCGCTCCGGCACGGGTTCATCGGGCACCACTCCCGCCGGCCGGTGGCGTGGCGGACTCGGCGGCGGCGAGCGCGGCGTCGGCCTCTGCCCAGCCGTCGGCGCAGGCGGCGGCGTTCTCGTCGTGCAGCTTCGGCGAGCTCTCGGCGAGTGTGGCCTGCAGCACCGGCAGCGGCGGCTCGCCGAGTGCCCGCGCGAAGGCACCGAGCAGCGCCGAGTTGACGACACGCCCGAGGCCGTGCCGCCGCGACACCGCGATGGCGTCGACCGGCACCACGCGCCGGCCGGGCAGTGCGGCGGCAAAGGCCTCGCGCGGCTGCGCCGAGTTGACGACCACCAGCGTGTGCTCGCCGACCGTGGCCAGCAGCGGCGGTGCGAGCAGGCTGGCGTCAAAGCACAGGATGGCGTCGGCCTGCTCGATGTCGCAGCGCACGCGGATCGGCCGCTGGTCGACGCGGATGAACGAGCTGACCGGCGTGCCGCGCCGGGCGCCGCCGTAGGTGGCAAAACACTGCACCTGGCGCCCGGCGGCGAAGAACGCGGCCGCGAGCAGGTTGCCCGCGGTCTGCGCGCCCTGGCCGCCGCGGCCCTGGATGATCACCTGCAGCATGCGGTGGCTCCTGGGGAGGCCTCGTGGCCCGGCGTGGCCTCGGCGCGTGGCAGCACCGCGGTGGCCTCGAGTTCGATCTTCGCCGGGTGGTCGAGCAGGTCGGCGACGAAGATCATGCTCATCGCCGGGTAATGGTTGCCCATGCGTGCGCGCCAGACCGCGCCGAGCGCCTTGCGCGCGGCGAGATACGCGGCGCGGTCGCAGCAGTAGGCGGTGATGCGGCAGACATGCTCCGGCCGCCCGCCGGCCGCAGCCAGCACCGCGAGCAGGTTCGCGAGCGCCTGGTCGAACTGCGGCAGCAGCTCGGCCGATGCGAAACGCTGCTGCGCGTCCCAGCCGACCTGGCCGGCGATGAAGACGATGCGGCCGGCATCGGCGGCGATGCCGTTGGCATAGCCGATCGGTGGTGCCCAGCCTTCGGGGAGCAGGTGGGTGTGCATGGCGCGTCGTTCAATCGAGGTAACGCGGCGGGTCGGGGTCTACCGCCCAGTCGGGGCCCGGCGGGCTGACCTTCGCGAGCCACTTCTGCAGCAGCTCGACATGCTCGGCCTCCTCGTCGCGCATCTCCTCGGCCGCGCGGCGGATGGCGTCGGTGGCGGCGTCGGCGGCCAGCCGCGTGAAGAACTCTTGCGCGCGCTGTTCGGCGGCCAGCGCCAGCTGCAGCGCGTGCCAGGGGTGCATCAGGTAGTGCATCTCCTCCACCGGCACCGTCTCCGGCGCCTCGGCGGTGAGCCAGGAGGGCGGCTTTCCGGTCAGCGGCGGCTCGTCCTCGACCCAGCCCATGTCGGCGAGGATGCGCTCGGCATGCAGTGCCTCGTAGCCGGCCATCTTGCGGAAGAGCGCCGCCACCTCGGGGTTGTTGTGCGTCTCCATCATGTCGGCCAGCTCGCCATAGCGCGCCACCGCCTCGCGTTCCATCGCCAGCGCCTGCGCCATCAGCTCCTCGATCGATTGCGGCATCAGCGGCGGCAGCGGGTTGTCGGTGGGCGGTTCGAGGGCATCTCGGTCCGTGCCGCCGGCGACGGATGCGGGCTTGGTGGTGCTCACAGTGCGTACTCCGCTTCGATCTCGTCCAGCGTCGCGCTCGCGACGCGCGCGCGCTCGTACTGCGTGCGCGAGCCGGCGTAGAGCACGCCGATGTTGAAGCCGTCGTCGGTCATGATGCGGCGCGCCGCGCGGGCCGGGTCGTCGGTCTCGGCCACCGGTGCCGGGTGCACCAGGTCGCGCCACTTGCGCTGCTCGGGCCTGAAGGTCACGCAGGGGCTCAGGATCTCGACGAACGAGAACCCGGGGTGGCGGATGGCCTGCGCGATGATCTCGGCGGTGCCGTTGGGGTCGCCGGAAAAGGCACGGGCGACGAAGTTGGCACCCGACGCGAGCGCGATCACCAGCGGGTGGAAGGCGCGAACGCCGGTGCCGCCGGGCGAGAGCTTGTTGTCCCAGTCGGGCTCGGTGGTCGGCGAGGCCTGGCCCTTGGTCATGCCGTAGACATGGTTGTCCATCACCAGGTAGGTGATGTCGACGTTGCGGCGGCAGGCGTGCAGGAAGTGGTTGCCGCCGATCGAGTAGCCGTCGCCGTCGCCGCCGGCCACCACCACCGTCAGCTCGGGGCGCGCCATCTTCAGCCCGGTGCCGGCGGCCAGCGCGCGGCCGTGCACGCCGTGGAAGCCGTAGCAGTTGGTGTAGGCCGGGATGCGCGAGCTGCAGCCGATTCCCGACACCACCGCCACCTCGTGCGGCGGCCGCTGCAGCAGCGCCATCGCCTTGGTGAGCGCACCGAGCACGGTGTAGTCGCCGCAGCCCGGGCACCAGATCGGCTTGTAGTCGCTCTTGTAGTCGCCGGCAGTGAAGGGCGGGGGCAGGGTCATGTCGTTCATGCGGCGGTCTCCACGGGGTGGCGCAGCGCGCGGGGGTCGACGGCGGCGGCCCAGCCGGCGAAGGCGGCGGCCAGTTCGCCCGGGCGCCAGGGCAGCGGCCCGCCGCGGTGCAGCCCGCGCGGGCGGCCGGGCAGGTCGCAGCGGCTGCGCAGGTAGCGCAGCAGCTGACCGCCATGGTTCAGCTCGACCACCAGCACCTCGCGCACGCCTTCGAGCGCGGCTTCCAGCTCGGCGGTGCGCAGCGGCGCCAGCAGCCGCAGCGAAATCACGCGCAGCGCGAGCCCGCCGGCGGCGGCGCGGGCGGCGGCCTCGCGCACCGCGCCGGTGGTGGAGCCGAAGGTGACCACCGCCAGCTCGCCGCTGCCTTCGACATCGGCCCAGCGCGGCCCGTAGTCGTGCCGATCGAGCTTGCGCGCGCGCTTGTCGAGCTGGCGGCGGTGGTCGGCGGCCTGGCTGCTGGGGATGCCGCGCTCGCTGTGCTCGAGCCCATCGGCGGTGTAGACGGTGCCCGGTGTTCCCGGGCGTGCCATCGGCGAGACGCCGCTCTCGGTGTCAAGGTAGCGCTTGTACGGCCCGGCACCCTCGGCCGGGGCCTCGGCGAACAGCCGGCGCGCCGGCTCGGCAGGGGGCGGCGGCGCGTCGATGACGGCGCGCGACTGGCCCATGAACTGGTCCGACAGCACCAGCGCCGGCGCCTGCAGCGCCTCGGCCAGCCGCACCGCCCACTCGGTGGTGGGCAGGCAGTCGGCGACCGAGGTCGGCGCCAACACCAGGCGCGGCGCGTCGCCGTGCAGCCCGTCGACCGCGAACGAGAGGTCGCTCTGCTCGCTCTTCGCTGGGATGCCGGTCGACGGCCCGCCGCGCATCACGTCGACGACCACGATCGGCACCTCGGCCGCCACCGCGAGGCCGATGCCCTCGGTCATCAGCGCCAGCCCGGGGCCGGCGGTCGCGGTCAGCGACGGCACGCCGCCGTACGAGGCGCCGATGATCATGTTCACCGACGCCAGCTCGTCCTCGGCCTGCAGCAGCGAGCCGCCGAGCCGGGCGAGCGCGGGTGCCATCGACTCCAGCAGCTCGGTCGCGGGGGTGATCGGGTAGGCGGCGACGAAGCGCACGCCGCCGCGCAGCGCGCCGCAGCCGGCGGCCTCGTTGCCGGAGATCAGCCAGCGTGAACCGGGGGCCGGCAACGCCGGCGGGGCGACCAGCGGCACCGGGCGCTCGCCGCCCACCTCGCCCGCCATCGTGATGCCGCGCTGCAGCGCGGCGAGGTTGGGCGCCAGCGTGTCGTCGCCGCGCCGCCAGCTCGCGCGCAGCGCCGCTTCGAGCGCTTCCGCCGGCAGCCCGGCGAGCGTGCCGGCGATGCCGAGCGCGATCATGTTGACCCAGCCGCCGCCGGCGGCCTTGGCGGCCTTCTTCAGCGGCAGCTGCACCAGCCGCGAGCCGCTCGCGAGCAGCGCCTCGGGCACGTCGCCGGCGTCGCTGTCGCCGACGATCAGGCTCGAGCCCTTGACCAGCGGGATCTCGTCGGCGAAGCGCGTCAGGTTCAGCCAGTCCACCGCCAGCAGCAGCTGGAAGCCGTCGTCGAGCGTCTCCACCGGCGACGGCGAGAGGCGCAGCAGCGCCGCCGCCTCGCCGCCGCGGATCTGCGGGCCGCTGGTTCGAACCATCAGCCCGTGGTGGCCGGCGCGCGCGGCGGCGTCGAGCAGCAGCGTGCCGGCGGTCATCACGCCGGCGCCGCCGCTGCCGGCCACCGCCAGCGAGTAGCTTCGCGCGCCGGCGCCGCCGGAGGAGGCGCGCGCCGCGGCGGCGGCGGCGCAGGCACAGTGGGAGGTGGGGACGGCGGGCACGCTCGGCTCCTTCTCGAGGGGGTGCTGAATGCGGGTGGCGCGGTCCGCAGTGAAGCCGCTGCGACCTTTGCCGTCGCTGACCCAGGTCAAGGATTTCGGCCGCGCGGCCGCCAGAATGCCATCAAATCGGTATTGCGGTACCGAATTACCTGGAAAACCCTGATTCGACCGGCAGCCACCCGTGCCGGGGCGCCGACCGAAGGAGACCGCCGATGCCCATCGCTGCCCACCGCTGGCTGATGACCGCCCCCGGCGCCCCGCTCGCGCGCGCCGATTTTGTCGCCGAGCCCGGCCCGCACGAGGTCGTGGTCGCGGTCGCCGGCTGCGGCGTCTGCCACACCGACCTCGGTTACTACTACGACGGCGTGCGCACCCACCTTGCGCTGCCGCTGGCGCTCGGCCACGAGGTCAGCGGCCATGTCGTCGCCACCGGCGAGGGCGCCGGCGACTGGCTGCACCGCGCGGTGATCGTCCCCGCGGTGCTGCCCTGCGGCGAGTGCGACCTCTGCCGACGCGGCCACGGCACGATCTGCCGCGCGCAGAAGATGCCGGGCAACGACATCCAGGGCGGCTTCGCGTCGCACATCGTCGTGCCGTCGCGCGGGCTGTGCCCGGTCGACGAGGGTCGGCTCGCCGCCGCCGGGCTGACGCTGGCGCAGGTGTCGATCGTCGCCGATGCGCTGACCACGCCCTACCAGGCGGTTCGCCGCGCCGGCGTCGAGCCGGGTGACCTCGCGGTGGTGATCGGCGTCGGCGGTGTCGGCGGCTACTGCGTGCAGGTGGCGCGTGCCTTCGGTGCCGAGGTGGTGGCCGTCGACGTCGACCGCCGCAAGCTCGACGCCATCGCCACCGACGGCGGCGCCGCGCTGGCGTTGGACGCGCGCGAGCACGACGCCAAGTCGCTGAAGAAGGCGGTCGCCGCCTTCGCCGCACAGCGCGGCGTGCGAGCCACCGAGTGGAAGATCTTCGAATGCTCGGGCACCGGCGCCGGGCAGACGACGGCCTTCGGCCTGCTGGTGCACGGCGCGACGCTGTCGGTGGTCGGCTTCACGATGGACAAGGTGGAGCTGCGGCTTTCGAACCTGATGGCCTTCGACGCGCGCGCGCTCGGCAACTGGGGCTGCCCGCCGGAGTTCTACCCGGCCGCGCTCGACCTCGTGCTCGAAGGCCGCGTGCACATCGCGCCCTTCGTCGAGACCCACCCGCTCGACCGCATCAACGACATCTTCCACGCCGTGCACGCGCGCGAGATCACGCGCCGCGCGGTGCTGGTGCCCTGACCGCCCCCGACCCGACCCTTCCGCGAGGAGACCGTCCCCATGAACGCCCCCGAAACGATGCCGCTGCGCGAACTGAAGAACCACGACCTCGTCGACGACATCACCCGCCCCGGCGTGCGCTACGAGCGGCGCCCGGCGCGCCGCCCCGACGGCACCGAGGCTCCGGGCCTCTACAACGCCTGGATCTGGCTCGACAACCCGGGCCAGTACAACAGCTACACCACCGAGATGGTCAAGGGCGTGATCCTCGCGATGCGCGCCGCCAGCGACGACCGCGCGGTCAGCTGCGTCGTCTTCACCGGCGTCGGCGACAAGGCCTTCTGCACCGGCGGCAACACCAAGGAATACGCCGAGTACTACGCAGGCCACCCGCAGGAGTACCGGCAGTACATGCGGCTGTTCAACGACATGGTGAGCGCGATCCTGGCCTGCGACAAGCCGGTGATCTGCCGCGTCAACGGCATGCGGATCGGCGGCGGGCAGGAGATCGGCATGGCCTGCGACTTCTCGGTCGCGCAGGACCTGGCGCGTTTCGGCCAGGCCGGGCCCAAGCATGGCTCGGCGCCGATCGGCGGCGCCACCGACTTCCTGCCGGTGATCGTCGGCGCCGAGCGCGCGATGGCCGCCTGCGTGCTGTGCGAGCCCTTCAGCGCCCACAAGGCCTACCAGATGGGCATCCTGACCGACCTCGTTCCGGCACTGAAGGTCGACGGCAAGTTCGTCGCCAACCCGCTGGTCGAAACACAACGCATGCTCGACGAGCACGGCCGCTTCGTCTACGGCGAAGGCAAGACCGGTGCCGCGCTCGACGAGGGCAAGGCGACGATGAAGCGCGGCACGGTCGACCTCTCGCTGCTCGACGCCAAGGTCGAGGAGCTGTGCGCCAAGATCCTGCTGACGTTCCCCGACTGCACCACCAAGACGCTCGAGGAACTGCGCAAGCCCAAGCTCGACGCCTGGAACCGCAACAAGGAGAACTCGCGCGCCTGGCTGGCGCTGAACATGGTAACCGAGGCGCGATCCGGCTTCACCGCCTTCAACGAAGGCCCGAAGGACGACCGCGAGGTCGACTTCGTGCTGCTGCGCCAGAAGCTCGCCGCGGGGCAGGGCTGGGTGGGCCCGCTGCACGACGAGATCCAGCCGAAGGCGGGCCACCGTGGCTGAGCCCGCCGGCGCCGCCGACCCGGCGAAGTCCTGGCTCGACCGCGGCGGCGCGCTGCTGAGGCTGCGGCTGGCGCGGCCGAAGGCCAACCTCTGCGACGCGGCGATGATCGACGCGCTGCAGGCCGCCGTCGATGCACACCGCGGCACGCCCGGCTTGCGCGGCCTGCTGCTCGATGCCGAGGGCCCGCACTTCAGCTTCGGCGCCAGCGTCGAGGAGCACCTGGCCGACCGTTGCGCAGCGATGCTCGCCAGCCTGCACCGGTTGCTGCTCACGCTGGCCGCCTTCCCGGTGCCGGTGCTGGTGGCGGTGCGTGGGCAATGCCTGGGCGGTGGGCTCGAGGTGGCGCTGGCGTGCGGGCCAATCTTTGCCACCGCGTCGGCGCAGTTCGGCCAGCCGGAGATCAAGCTCGGCGTCTTTGCTCCGGCGGCTTCGTGCCTGCTGCCGTGGCGCATCGGCGCCGCGGCGGCCGAGGAGCTGTTGTGGTCCGGCCGCAGCATCGGCGGGGAACGCGCGTTTGCGCTCGGCCTCGTGCAGCAGCTCGCCGACGACCCCGAGGCGGCCGCGCTCGCGTATTTCGACGAACACCTCGCGCCGCACAGCGCGGCCGCGCTCGCCTGCGCGGTGGAGGCGGTGCGGGCACCGCGGCTGCACGAGCTGCGCGTGCGGCTGGCCGCCGTCGAGCGGCTGTATCTGGAACGACTGATGGCCACGCACGATGCCAACGAGGGGCTGGCTGCCTTCCTCGCGAAGCGCGCGCCGGCCTGGGAACACCGCTGACGAGCCGGGACGCGCGCAGCGCCAAGGAGACACCATGAACCCGACCCCCCACGCGATGCCCGAGGTGCTGCAGATCGTGCAGCGCTGCGAGGCGTTGTTCGAGGACCTGCACTTCAACGCCGTCAAAGACTGGAAGGCCGCCGCGCCCGGCCGCAAGGCGATCGGCTACATGCCGGTGTATGTGCCGCGCGAGCTGATCCACGCCGCCGGCATGCTGCCGGTGGGCATCCTCGGCGGCGGCGACCAGATCGAGGTCATCCAGGGCGACGCCTACTACCAGAGCTACATCTGCCGCATCCCGCGCTCGACGATCGAGCTCGGGCTCACCGGCCGGCTCGACTGCCTCGACGGCATGCTCTTCCCGAGCATCTGCGACGTCATCCGCAACCTCTCGGGCATGTGGCAGATGCTGTTCCCGGACAAGTACGTGCGCTACCTCGACGTGCCGCAGAACTACCAGGACGAGGTCGGCGGCGCGTTCTACGTGCACGAGATGGGGAAGATCCGCGACGATCTCGGCGCGCTGCGTGGCGCGCCGATCACCGACGGCGAGCTTCGCGCGTCGATTACCGCCTACAACGACAACCGCCGCGCGGTGCGCGAGCTCTACGCCTACCGCGCCGCGAAGCCCTGGCAGGCGCCCACCTCCGAGGTCTACCTGCTGCTGCGTGCCGGCATGGTGCTGCCGGTGGAGGCGCACACCACGCTCGTGCGGCAGTACCTGGCGGCGGCCGAGAAGCTGGCGCGGCCCAAGCGCGACAACGCGCGTGTGGTGATCAACGGCAGCTTCTGCGAGCAGCCGCCGCTGGCGCTGATCAAGTCGATCGAGATGGCCGGCTGCTATGTCGTCGACGACGACTTCGCGCTCGTCACACGATGGCTGCAGGAAGACGTTCCCGAGCAGGGTGACCCGCTCGATGCGCTCGCCAAGGCCTTCCTGCACCACTCGGCCTCCACCGCGGCGAAGTACGACGCCACGCGCGAGGAGAAGGGCGTCTTCCTGATGAAGCAGGTGAAGACCCGCGGCGCCGAGGGGGTGGTCTTCGCGGCGCCGTCGTTCTGCGACCCGGCCCTGCTCGAGCGGCCGATGCTGCAGGACGTGCTGTCGAAACACGGCATCCCGCACACCGCCTTCAAGTACGCCGAGAACACCGGTCAGATGGCGCCCATCCGCGAACAGGCGGGCACCTTCGCCGACTCGATCAAGCTCTGGAACGCGGCCTGAGGCTACGGAGACAAAAGCATGAACACCCCGATCGTGATGCCCACCAGCACCAAGAAGCCGCAGAACGTCCAGAAAGAGGACGCGATGTGGCTTCAGAAGGAGCTGATCAACAAGAACTACGGTGAGCTCGCCTCCGCGCACCGCGAGGGGCGCAAGGTGTCGGCGACCTTCGTGCCCGGCAACCTCAACGAGCTGCTGATGTGCTTCGACTTCGCGCGCAGCCTGCCGGAGACCAATGCGCTGCAGAACGGCATGCGCAAGAAGAGCGGCAAGATGATCATGGACGCCGAGCGCGACGGCCAGAGCGAGGACGTCTGCACCTACGTGAAGGCCGACCTCGGGATGATGATGGGTGGCGAGGTCGGCCCCACCGGCGAGGTGCTGCCGCGGCCCGACATCCTGCTGCTCAGCTACACGGGCTGCTTCACCTTCATGAAGTGGTTCGAGCTGATCCGCCACAAGTACGGCTGCGAGACGGTGATGCTGCACGTGCCCTACCAGGGCAGCGGCCGCATCGAGCCGGCGATGCGCGACTACGTCGTCAAGCAGCTCAAGGAGACGGTGATCCCGACGCTCGAACGCGTCTCCGGCGTCAAGTTCGACATCGACCGTCTGCGCCAGTACATGCGCGAGTCGGTGAAGGCCGAGGAGGACCTGGTCGCGGTGCTGCAGTCGGCGAAGAACCGGCCGAGCCCGATCGACGGTTACTTCGGCGCCGTCTACTACATCGGCCCGATCTTCACCGCCTTCCGCGGCACGCCGGAGGCGACGCAGTACTACCGGGTGCTGCGCGGCGAGATCGACGAGCGGGTGCGGCGGGGCCTGGGGCCGATCACGCCCGAGGGCGAGATGGGCGAGGAGAAGTACCGCCTGGTGGTCGAGGGCCCGCCCAACTGGACCAGCTTCCGCGACTTCTGGAAGATGTTCTACGACGAGGGCGCGGTGGTCGTCTCGTCGACCTACGCCAAGGTCGGCGGCCTGTACGACTTCGGCTTCCGCCACGACCCCGACCGGCCGCTCGAATCGCTGGCCGAGTACTGCCTGGGCTGCTACACCAACCTGAACCTGCCGTCGCGGGTGGACATGATCTGCCGCTACATCGACGAGTACCAGGCCGACGGGCTGCTGATCAACTCGATCAAGAGCTGCAACAGCTTCTCCGCCGGGCAGCTGCTGATCCTGCGCGAGGTCGAGAAGCGCACCGGCAAGCCGGCCGCCTTCATCGAGACCGACCTCGTCGACCCGCGCTACTTCTCGGCCGCCAACGTGAAGAACCGGCTCGAGAGCTACTTTCAGATGGTCAAGCAGAAGCGCAGCGCGGTGGCCGCGGGCCTGGGCGGGCCCAACGTGATCCCGATCGCCGCCGCGCACTGAAGGAGGGCCGACCCATGCGCTGTTTCATCGGCATCGACCTCGGCTCCACCACCACCAAGGCGGTGGTGATCGACGAGGACCGCAACGTGCTCGGGCGGGGCATCACCAATTCGCGCTCGAACTACGACACCGCGGCCGCGGTGGCCAAGCAGGAGGCGCTGCTCAACGGGCGCTTCCACCTCTTCCGGCAGGCGCTCGCCACCACCGGGGCGCTGAACGGCGGGCTCGACACCTTCGTCGGGCAGCTCGAGCGCGACTTCCGCTCCGAGCAGTACCTGGAGCAGCTGGTCGACCTCGAGGCCACCTGCCGCGGCCACCTGGAGCGCACCAACTTCGGCGACGCCAAGCCCGCGCTCGGCGAGGCGCTCGACGCCGTGTTCGCGCAGCTCACGCGCGAGGCGCCGCTGCTCTTCGCGCCCGGCGCAAAGCGCAAGAGCGACTTCTTCCGCGACATCGCCGGCAGCCAGTACCTGGCCGCCGGCGAGGCGGTGGCCAAGGCGATGGGGCTGCGTTACGACTTCCTGCTCAACCTCTTCGACCGCTCGATCATCGAGGTCGAGAACCGCGTCTACGGCGACTCGATGCGCCGCCACCTGCTGGCGGCGCTCGAGCGCACCTTTGCGGCGCTGCCCGAGACCGAGGCGCGGCGTGCGCAGGTGGAGCAGCCGATCAAGGGCGTGCTCGACATGCCGATGGAGGAAACCTACGTCGTCGGCACCGGCTACGGGCGGGCGCGGCTGCCGTTCAGCAAGGAGCACATCCGCAGCGAGATCCTGTGCCACGGCCTGGGCGCGCACGTGATGTACCCGGGCACCGCCACCGTGCTCGACATCGGCGGCCAGGACACGAAGGCGATCCAGGTCGACCCCCACGGCATCGTCGAGAGCTTCCAGATGAACGACCGCTGCGCCGCCGGCTGCGGGCGCTACCTGGGCTACATCGCCGACGAGATGAACATGGGGCTGCACGAGCTGGGCCCGCTGGCGATGCAGAGCACGAAGTCGATCCGCATCAACAGCACCTGCACGGTGTTCGCCGGCGCCGAGCTGCGCGACCGGCTGGCGCTGGGCGACAAGCGCGAGGACATCATGGCCGGGCTGCACCGCGCGATCATCCTGCGCGCGATGAGCATCCTGGCGCGATCGGGCGGCATCCGCGACGAGTTCACCTTCACCGGCGGCGTGGCCAAGAACGAGGCCGCGGTGAAGGCACTGAAGGAGCTGGTCGAGGAGAACTACGGCCGGCTGACGTTGAACATCGACCCCGATTCCATCTACACCGGCGCGCTCGGCGGCGCCACCTTCGCCTGGCGCGCGGTGGTCGAGGAAGGGCGTACCGCGGAGGCCAGAGCATGAGCCCCATGAAGAACGTGCACACCGTCGGCATCGACATCGGCTCGGGCGCGGTCAAGACCGTGCTCTTTCGCCACCGCGACGGCCACCCGGAGTGGCTGGCGCGGCGCTGCGAGCGAATCCGCCGCCGCGACCCGATGACGCTGGCGCGCGAGGGCTTCGACGGCGTGCTCGCCGACGCCGGGCTGAGCGCCGACGCGATCGACTACGTGGCCACCACCGGCGAAGGCGAGAACGTCAAGTTCGCCACCGGGCACTTCTACTCGATGACCACCCACGCCCGCGGCGGCGTCTTCCTCGACCCCGAGGCGCGCGCGGTGGTCGACATCGGCGCCCTCAACGGCCGCGCCATCGCCGTCGACGAGCGCGGCAAGGTGCTGTCGTACAAGATGACCAGCCAGTGCGCGTCGGGCTCGGGGCAGTTCCTCGAGAACATCGCGCGTTACCTCGGCGTCGCGGTCGAGGAGATCGGTCCGCTGTCGTGCACCTCGGCCAACCCCGAGAAGGTGAGCTCGATCTGCGCCGTGCTCGCCGAGACCGACGTCATCAACATGGTCAGCCGCGGCATCGCGACACCCGACATCCTGAAGGGCATCCACCTCTCGATGGCCTCGCGCATCGTCAAGCTGCTCAAGGTCACCGGCGTCAAGGACGGCGTCGCGCTGCTGACCGGCGGCCTCGCGCTCGACGCCGGGCTGCTGGCCGCGATCCAGGAGGAGATGGCCAACGAGAAGGTCAAGGTCACCGCGCGCTCGCACCCCGATTCGATCCATGCCGGCGCGATCGGCGCCGCGCTATGGGGGGCCTTCCGGCATGCGCGGCTGACCGAGCTGGAAGCGGTGGCCGCCTGAACAGGAGAAGTGAATGGCCTTGCTGATCAACGACAACTGCACCGCCTGCGACGCCTGCAAGCCGGTGTGCCCGAACGAGGCAATCTCGGTCGGCGACCCGATCTACCTGATCGACCCGCTGCGCTGCACCGAATGTGTCGGTGCCGAGGACGAGCCGCAGTGCAAGCTGGTGTGCCCGGCCGACTGCATCGTTCAGCACCCGGATTTCGTCGAGACGCCCGAGGAACTGCAGGCCAAGTACGAGGCGCTGCACGGCTGACAGGAGGCCCGCCGAAGCGCGGCGCGGGCCCGCTGGGTTCGTTCACGGCTCCTGACGGGTCAGCCCGCTTCGGGTGGCCGGCCGGCCTCGGTCGGCAGCGCGTCCCGGATGCCCAGGCGCTCGCGAACCCGGGCCGCCGGGCGGACGACTTCCCGCTCGAGCCAGTTGCGAAAGCGCACCGAATCGCTCTCGGTGGACTTGGCCAGGTAGGCGAGCAGCGCGTCGGCGTGGATCCGCGGCCCGGGGAGGGCCGGGTCGTCGTTGACGCCACCGGGATACTGCCGCTGCAGCACGGCCGCCCGCGGCAGCGTCGGCATCAGCTTCTGAACGTCCTTCAGGCTGATCCAGCGGTGGTGACGGTCGTCCTCGACGATGTCGAGCTTGAAGCCGCGGTGTTCGAAGTGGCGCCCCTCGACCTCGGCGTAGGCGTGGGCCTTGGCCGAGTCCCTCAGTTCCGCCGTCAGCTCGAAGAGGGGCTTGGCCAGCAGCACGCCGAACAGCGGTGCCGAGACCACGAGCCCGACCAGTCCCAGCAACCGCCAAAGCACCCACGCGGCGACGACGCAGGCCAACAGGCGCAGCGCGGCGGAGGCGAGGACGCGTGGCATCACGGAACGGGGGTCTGTCCGACAGTGCCCTGCAGCCAGATCGGCGGCGGAGTCTCGCGGCTCGGGGTGGGTGCCGGCGTGGAGCTAACCCGGAATCTCAGGCTCCACCAGCCGAGCCAGCAGCGTCAGCGACTGCTGCCAGCCGAGGTGGCAGGCGGCGGCCGGGATCGAATCGGGCACACCCTGCTGAACGATCTCGAGGTCGGTGCCGACCAGCACCTTCGTCAGCGTGACCGTGATCTCCATCGTGCCGGGCAACGCCGGATCGTCGAAGCGGTCGGTGTAGCGGATGCGCTCGTTGGGCACCAGTTCGAGGTACTCGCCGCCGAAGGAGTGGGCGTGGCCGGAGGTGAAGTTCGTGAACGACGCGCGGTGGCGCCCGCCGACACGAACGTCGAGTTCGTGCACGCGGCAGGTGAAGCCATCGGGCGGCAGCCACTTGACCATCGCGTCGGCGTCGACGAAGGCGCGGTAGACACGCTCGGGCGGTGCGGACAGCACGCGGTGCAGGCGGATCGTCTGGCCCATGCGGATCCTCGGCTGGGTCGGGCGGCGGAGCATACGCTCCGGCGGCGCATCGCCGCGCCGGCACCCCGCGACCCGCAGTTCAAAGCGCGGCGATCAAGTCCTCGACAAGGACGTCGGCCTGGCGCAGCAGGCCTGCAGGCGTGCCGGCGTCACGGCGGGCTCGCGCCGGGGTGGTGGCTTCCGGACATTTCGCCCGTCGGTCAGCGGCGGCGCCGCGCGCGCAGCACCGCGGCCGCGGTGCTGGCGAGAAACGCGGCCAGGGCCACCGCAGACAGCAGCGCGCCCCAGCGCGTGAGCGCGAAGCTGCCCGCGGCATCACCGGCGACGCGCAAGGTCAGTGCGGCGTGCAGCAGCGCCAGCGGAGCGTAGAACCACGGCGTGTAGGCGATCGACACGCGCAGCACCGCCGGCGCGATCACCGGTGCATGGCCGAAGACCATCGAGAAGACGAAGCCGACCAGCAGCGCGTGCAGCGCGGCGTCGTAGGCGCGGCTGCCGGGCTCGAGCCCGGCAGCGAGAACCACCGCCCCGCCGAGCGCGAGCCAGAAGTAGCCCGACAGCAGGCACACCGCGATGTAGCGCGTGAGCCCGCGCTGCCGCACCGTGCGGCGCGCGATGTCGTTGAGCACCAGCCAGGCGGCCAGTGCCAGCAGCGAGCCGCCGAACAGCCTCTCGCCTCCGGGCGGCGGGCCGAGCGCGTGCCACGCCAGCGCCAGCAGCATCGCCGCGACGACGGCAGCGAAGGCGCGCCGCGCCGCCGGGGTCGGCGGCATCAGTCGCGACAGCTCGAGCCGTTCACCGGCGATCGTCAGCACCAGAAAGGCCAGCCACCAGGGCACCACCCGCCATACCGGCGCGCCGGCGGCCCAGCCGGCGGTGCCGGCGACGAAGCAAGCGGCGGCGATCGTGATCACCGCGACGAAGGCCTCGCGCTGGCGGCGCCAGACATCGAGCGTCGCCAGCAGCAGCCCCGCCGCACCGGCGAGGGAGAGCCAGGGCGACCACGCCGTGAAGCCGTGCATCGCGGCCGCGGTGCCCAGGCCGCAGGCGAGCGGCGCCGCGTAGGCCCAGCGGTGGCCGACCGCCACCGCGCGCTCGAGCGAGATCACGGTGCCGAAAAAGCCGCACACCAGCAGCGGCCCGTGCAGCGCCGCGGCGCCGGCCAGCGGCGCGGGCATCGGCCACGCCAGCCGCGCCAGGCCGGCGCCGACGCCGGCCACCAGCGCCACCAGCGCGAACAGCAGCAGTGGCAGGCGCCACCAGGCCACGCCGCGGCGTCCCGCCGCGGCGCCGCTCATTTCGGCATCCAGCCGAACTGTTCGCGGGCGATGCCGCTCATGCGGTCCGGGGTCCACGGCGGGTCCCAGACCATTTCGACTTCGACCCCGGTGCCCTCGGGCAGCGCACGCTCGAGCGTGGCGTGAACGTCGTCGACGATCATGTCGGCCATCGGGCAGGCGGCGCTGGTCATCGTCAGCAGCAGCTTCACGTGGCCTTCGGCGACTTCGACGCCGTAGACGAGGCCGAGGTCGACGATGTTGAGCCCGGCCTCGGGGTCGACGACGCCGCGCAGCGCGTCGAGCACGAGGTCTTCGTCGAGAGGGTTCATCCGCTGCGGGCCAGGTCGAGCACGAAGGATAGCCGTTGCCCGGCTGCGAAGCCGCAGCGCTGCAGGAAGGCGAGCAGCGCGGTGTCGGCCAGTGGCACGACGGTCTCGACGCGCTCGACACGCAGCGCGCCGAGGTTCGCGAACAGCTGCGACACCATCGCACGGCCGACCCCCTGCCGGCCCCATCCCGGGTGCACGCCGAGGGTGTCGAGCACCGCCACCGGCTCGGTGCGGCCGAAGTCGCCGAGGTCGGCGCGCGCCATCAGGTAGCCGGCGACGCTGTCCTCGCGGCGCGCGCACAGCGAGACCCGCACCGCCGAGTCGGCCATCGTCTCGGCGAGGCGGGCGGCGATGTAGTCGCGGCGGTCGCGGCCGGTGATCTCGCGGTCGATGCGGACGATGGCGTCGAGATCCTGCGTGGTCATCGAGCGCACGTCGGCGGTGTCGCGTGCGGCGCGTTCGGCGTCGTTGCCGTCGCTGCGGCCGTAGTCGATCTCGGCCGGCGTCTCGGGGCTGGCGGCCACCTCGTCGCGGCCGGCCAGCCAGCCGGCGTCGACCGCGCCCTCGACCACCACCTCGGGCGCAAGCGAGAAGCCGAGCGACGCCAGCCAGCCGAGGATGGTGGCGTCGCGCCAGCCGGCGATCGTGCGCACCTCGGCGGCGCCGTGGCGCCGCGCCCAGCCTTCGAGCGCGCCGAACAGCGCGCGGCCGACACCCTGGCCGCGGTGCGCAGCGTCGACGCCCACCAGCTCGATGCGCAGCGCCGCGCGGCGCTGGCCGAACTCGCCGGCGAGCAGCCGCGCCAGCAGGCAGCCGACCAGCGAGCCTCCGGACACGGCGCCGAACTGCGCGTGCAGCGCCGGCTCGCGCTGTGCGGCGAGCAGCCGGCGCTCGATGTACTCGCGACGTGTGCGGCCCTCGGCGGCGGCGTCGATCGCGACCACCGCGTCGAGGTCGGCGGGCGCCAGCGGGCGGATCGTCGCAGTGGCGGTGGTCATCGTGGCTTCCCTCCGGGCTTCTAGTCGGCGGTGCAGGCGAACAGCAGTTCGCGGTCGGTCTCTTCGTCGAGCAGATCCTCGAGCATCGGCAGCAGCGCCAACGTCTCCTTCTGGATGTGCACCAGCTGGCGTTCGGCGAACTCGAGCAGCAGCCGCTTCAGCGCCGCCGCGTCGGCCGCCGCCGGTGGCCCGGTGCGCAGTGTGCGCACCAGCGGCAGCAGCTCGGCGGCCACCGCGCGAAGCGTCTGGTGCTCCTCGGTGAGCAGCGCGGCAAGGTCGCCGTCGCCGGCCTCGTCGAGCAGCGGGAAGAGGCGCTGCTCCTCGAAGTCGAAATGGCGGCCGGTCTCGACCTCGAGCAGCCGCACCAGTGCGCCGGCGATGGCGGTCAGCGCGCCGACGTCGTCTCGTGCCAGGGCCTGTTCGGCGCGGCCGAGCAGCGCCAGCGTCTCGCGGTGCTCGCTGTCCAGCGTTCGCGGGGTCTGTCGGGTGTAGTCCATGCGGCGGCTCAATTTGGTAGTCCGATACCAGAATACCTCGGCCGCAGGCACGCGCCTTGTCGCAGTTCAAGGCTGGTCGTCGTCGCCGGCGGCCCGCGCAAGCCGGCGAACCAGCACCACGAAGAAGGCGGCGAAGGCCAGCGCGCCGCCGGCGCCGGCCGCGGCGGCGGCGAGCAGCCAGCCGGGCGAGCGGGTGACGACGGCAGCCGCCAGCAGCAGCAGCGCCACGAAGTGGCCGCGCTCGTGCCAGGCCAGCGGGGAATCCCAGGCCAGCGCCGAGGGCATCGGCGCCCGCGAGCGCCCGCGCGCGGCGTGCATCGACGCCAGGAAGGGCAGGATTCGCTGCAGCACGCCGAACAGCAGGCTGCCCTGCCAGCCGAGCACGGCGGCCAGCACGAACAGGTGGCCGAGCGTCTCGGCAGCGTCGGCGTGGCCTCGCGACGCCGCCGCCAGCTGTGCCGCCGCGAGCAGCAGCGCCGCGGCGCCGGCGGCCCAGCCGGCGTGGAACAACCGGGCTGCGCGGCCGAGGTCGCGCCGCATGCCGCCGGCGAGCACGCGGCGCATCAGCTGCACATGGCGGGCGAACGCGGCGGCGGCGGCGGCCAGCGCCAGTGCCCGCAGCGCCAGCGGCGCGGCACTGAAGGCGGCAAGCGCCGCGAGCAGCAGCGCCGCCAGCATCGTGGCGCCGCAGGCCAGCTGGTCGCGGTCGGCCGGAACCGAGCCGAGCGCGAACATCGGCAGCAGCACCGAGGAGAGCCCGAGCAGCAGCAGCCCCATCACGCCGAACACCCCCATCGCGAGGTGCAGCGCGCGCAGCGTGTCTCGCGCGAACAGCGACTGGCCGAGCCACAGCGCCAGCAGTGACGCCGCGCTGGCGGCCAGCAGCAGCAGCGCGGCGAGCGCGCCCCAGCCGTGCAGCAGCACGCCGGGCATGCCGGCGGCGCCGCGCAGGTTGCCCGCCAGCAGCAGCGCCCACAGCAGCAGCACGCCGATCACCGCCGCGCCGCCGGCGGCCAGCCAGGTCGGCCGCGCGAGCCCCATGCCGAGCAGCAGCAACACCAGCCCGGGCACGAAGCCGTAGGCCATCCACCCCGCGAGCCGCGGCCAGCGCAGGCCCTGGCGGGTGGCCACCGGCAGCAGCTGCAGGCTGGCGCCGACCGCGCTGGCCACCAGCGTGCCCAGCGTCACCGCGTGCAGCGCCGCCAGCGGCCAGCCGAGCCCGCCGCGCCAGAACGGCCACTGCGTGGCGCCGAGCGCGAGCACGAACCAGGCCAGCAGGTGGAAGGCGGTGGCGATGCCGAACCATCGGAACGGCACCGACATCGGCAGCAGCCGCGACCGGGCGCCGCCGAGAAAGGTGCCGCCGAGCCGCGGCGGGGCGACACGTGGGCGCTTCGGCTTCGGTTCGGGCGCGGTGGCCGGCGCGCCGGCGGGGTCGGCGCCCGGGGTGTCGTTCACGGGGCTCGCCGCAGCTTCAGCCGCACCTCGCCGGGGTCGCCGGGGATCGGCTCGGCGAACCAGCCGATCTGCGCCAGCTCGGGGTACAGCAGCAGCGGGTCGCGTTCGTGGTGGACGATCACGACGCCACCCTCGGGCTGCTGCATCACCAGCCGCATGATCTGCGCCAGGGGCCGCGGCGGCGGCAGGCCGCGCACGTCGATGTGGGTGCCATCGGCCTCCTGCCAGACGCGGGCGGTCATTGGCCTCCCCCAAAACGACCCGCGGTCGCCTCCGCCCAGGGGGCCGAGCCCGGACAAGAGAGGTCCGGTGGCGATTGCATGATCATCCGCTCATTGTCAGCCCGCCGCTGACGCTGAGCACCTGGCCGGTGACGTAGCTCGCGCTGGGGCCGGCGAAGAACAGCACCGCGTCGGCCACCTCCTCGGGCTTGCCGAGCCGGCGCAGCGGGATCGCCTTCACCAGCGCCTCCTTCACCTTGTCGGGCACCGCGGCCATCAACGGCGTGTCGGTGGGGCCGGGGCAGACGCAGTTGACGTGGATGCCGTAGCGCGCGGTCTCGCGCGCAAGCGACTTCGTGAACGCGATCAGCCCGCCCTTGGCACCCGCGTACACCGTTTCGCCGAGGCTGCCGACACGGCCGGCGTCGCTGGCGATGTTGACGATGCGCCCGTCGCTGCCACGCTCGATCATCGGCGGCAGCAGCGCCTTCACCAGCCGCATCGGGCCGACGAAGTTGAGCGCGACCACCCGCTCCCAGAACTCCGGCGTGCCTTCCCAGAAGGGGGCGGTGCGTCCCCAGCCGGCGGCGTTGACGATGATGTCGGCAGTGCCGAAGTCGCGCGCCAGCGTACCGGCGAAGGCTTCCACCGCGGCAGCGTCGGTGACGTCGAGCGCGACGAAATGCGCCGAGCGGCCGGCTTCGCGCAGCGCGGCGGCGCGGCTCTCGCCGGCCTCGCGGTTGATGTCGGCCAGCACCACCACCGCGCCGGCGGCGGCGAGCTGGGCCGCCACCGCGGCGCCGATGCCGGAGGCGGCGCCGGTGACGACGGCGAGCTTTCCCTGCAAGGTGTTCATGCGTTCTCCTGACGGGTTTCGATCGCGTGCGAGCGCGCGCGTGCCTCGAGGAAAGCGGCCACGCGCCGGCGCGTCTCGGGGTCTTGATAGAGCCGGCGCGTGCCTTCGATCTCGGCGGCGAAGCCGGCGTCGTCGACGCCGCGGGCGGCGAGCTCGATGCAGTGTTTGCTCTCGGCGAGCGCGTGGCGCGGCAGCGCGGCCAGCCGCGCCGCCACCGCGGCCGCGGTGGCCGCCAGCTCGGCCGCCGGCGGCGCCCACTGCACGAGGCCGAGCGCGAGCGCCTCGCTGCCGGCCAGCGTCTCGGCGCCGAGGATCAGCCGCCGCGCGAGGCCTGCACCGGCGAGCTTGGTCAGCCGCTGCGTGCCGCCGGCACCGGGCAGCAGCCCGAGGCCGGCTTCGGGCAGGCCGAGCCGCGCATCGGCGGCGGCGATGCGCAGGTCGCAGGCCAGCGCCAGCTCGAAGCCGCCGCCGAGCGCGGCGCCGCCGATCTCGGCCAGCGTCACCAGCGGCGCCGCCTCGAGCCGTGCGAACAGCTGCTGCATGCGCCGCACCAGCGCCAGCATGCGCTCGCTGCCTTCGTGGCTGGCCCAGCTGGCGCGCATCAGCGCCAGGTCGGCGCCGGCGCAGAACACACGCTCGCGGCTGCGCAGGTGCAGCACCGTCACCTCGGGGTCGGCGATCGCGGCATCGAGCACCTGGTCGAGCGCGTCGAGCAGCGTCTCGTCGAAGGCGTTGACCGGCGGCCGGGACAGCGTCGCCACCAGCACATGGCCGCTGCGCGAGGTCGTCACCGGCGCCAGCGCCGGCGGCAGCCCCTGCTGCGCCAGTTCCTGCAGCTGACGGCGAAGCAGCTTGCCGGTGGCGGTCCGCGGCAGTGCCGGCAGCTCTACGATGCGCGCAGGTCGCTGGTAATGTGGCAGGCCCTCGGCGCGCGTCGCAAGCGCCGCGCGCAGCGCCTCGTCGCCCGGCGTGGCGGCGACGTAGAAGTACAGCACCGACTCGATGCCGTCGCTGTCGGGGGCACACACCGCGGCACCTTCGCGCAGCCCGGCGTTGCCGTCTCCCAGCCGCGCCGCCAGTTCGACGAGGTCGAGCCAGCGCCCGCGCACCTTCACCAGCGAGTCCTCGCGGCCGGCGAAGCGCCATCCGGCGCCTTGGCGGACGAAGAGGTCGGCGGGGCAGAAGGCGCCGTCTCTGAAGCTCTCGGCCGTTGCTGCCGGCCGGTCGAGATAACCGAGCGCGAGCGTCGGGGAGCGCACCAGCAGCCGCGTCGGGGCGCCGGCGGCCACCGCGCCGGCGTCAAGCGGCTGCACCTCGATGCCGGGCGAGACCTGCAGCGCGTCGTCGCCGGGCAGCGCGGTCAGCGCCAGCACCAGCAGCTCCGACGCGCCCCAGCCGTCGGCGATCGGCGGCCCGCCGGCGGCGTGCCAGGCGTCTCGCAGCGGGGAGGGAAGGGCTTCGCCGGCGCTCACGCACAGCCGCACGCCGCCGGCGGCCAGGACCGGTGCCAGCCCCTCGTGCAGCAGGTCGCGGTACAGCGAGGGCACGCTGAAGAGCACCGTCACCCGCGACTGGGCCGTGGTGGCGGCGACGCTCACCGCGCTCGGCCATTGGTCGTCGAGCACCAGCGTCGCGCCGATCCGCAGCCCGGCGAGCAGCAGGTTCGTCAGCGGGTAGGCGAAGAACAGCCGCGAGCTGGCGAACAGCCGGTCGCCGGCGCCGATGCCGAGCCGCTGGTGCGAGATGCGGCCGATCTCCTGCGCGCAGCGGTGCGCGTGCACCACCGCCTTCGGCCGCCCCGAGGTGCCCGACGAGTGCACCCAGAAAGCCGGCGTCTCGCCGTCGACACGCTGCGGCGGCACCGGTGCAGCGGAGGCCACCGCGGCCCGCCCTTCGGCGAGCGTGATCACGCGCCGGCGCCAGGGCTCCGGCGTGTCGGCGGGGCTCTCGGCGACGATCACGCCGAAGTCGGCCTGCTCGAGCATGAAGCGCCAGTCGGCCTCGGGCGCACGCGGGTTGACGCCGACCGCGACGCCGCCGGCCCACACCGCGCCGAGCCACGCCACCACCCAGTCGATGCCGTCGGGCAGCTTCACCGCGACACGGCTGCCGGGCCCGACGCCATGGGCGCGCCACACCGCGGCGGCGCGCGCGGTACGGTCGCGAAGCTCCCCGTAGCTGAAGCGCTCGCCGCCACACTCGATCGCGGTGCCGTCGTCGGCGTGGTCGGCGAGCAGCAATTCGGCGGCGTTGATCGGCGGGGTGTCCATCGTGGCCCTCAGTCGATGGTGGCCGGCGCGGCGCAACCGGCCAGCTCGCGCAGCAGCCGCTCGGCGGCGGCGGCAGCCACCAGCCGTCGGTGGTGCGATGCGGTGACCGTGCTTCGCATCGGCCCTGCCTGCTTCTGCACCGCCTTGCCGAGCGCCCGGACGAGGGCGTCGTCGACCTCGCGGCCGAGCAGTGCCTCGGCGCCGGGCAGCAGCCACGGATACGAATCGGTGCCGCTGACGGCCAGCGCCAGCTCGGCAAGCCGGGGCCCATCCATTCGCAGCCGCATCGCCACCGCAGCAAGTGGAAAGTCCATCGCGCCGCGCGTGCGCGCCTTGCGGTAGCCGATGGCGCTGCCGGCTGCCGGCGGCGGCAGGTGCACCGCGGCGAGGATCTCGCCCGGCTGCAGCGTCAGGTGGGCCGCGCCGTCGTCGCGGTACAGCGTGGCCAGCGCGGTGCGGCGGCTTCCCGAGGCCGAGACGATGTCGACCTCGGCCGCCAGCACCAGCAGCACCGGAGCGAGGTCGCCCTCGAAGGCGGCGTGGCAGCGGTGGCCCTGCGGGGCGACATGGCATGTCGTGCCGTCACGCTTCAGGCAGAAGCCGTTGGCCTGCCGCCACCACTGGCTTTGGTTGTAGTAGATGCAGCGTGTGTCCTGGCAGAGGTTGCCGCCGATCGTCGCCGCGCTGCGGTGGCCCGGGCCGGCGACCGCCGCGGCGGCCTGGATCAACGCCGGCAGCTCCGCGCCGAGCGCCGTGTCGCGCCCGATCGCCGCCAGCGTCGTTCCGGCGCCGAGGTGCCAGCCTTGTGCGTCGTGCGTGATACCGGCAAAGCCGGGCACCGCGCTCAGATCCACCAGCCGCTGCGGCCGGTGCAAGCCGCGGCGCAGGTTGGGCACGAGGTCGGTGCCGCCGGCGAGCGGCATCGTGCCGGGCTCGGCAAGCATCGCGGCGGCTTCGGCCAGCGTTGCCGGCCGCCGCAGTTCGAAGGGGGCAGGGGTGGTGGCCATCAGCGCGCCTCCTCGGCGATGCGGTCGGGCAAGGCCTGCGCCCGCGCCGCACGCGCGGCCGCGGCCTTGTCGTCGCGGCGCTTGTGCGTCAGCGCTTCGAGCACACGCTCGGGCAGCAGCGGCAGGCGGGCGAGCCGCACCCCGCAGGCATCCTGCACCGCCGCAGCCAGCGCCGGCGGCGTGCTGTGCAGCCCGCCTTCGCTGGCCTCCTTGGCGCCGAACGGGCCCAGCGGGTCGAGGCTCTCGACCAGCGTGACCTCGATCGGCGGCGACTCCACCGCGGTGGCGATGCGGTAGTCGAGCAGGTTGGCCGCCAGCGGAAGCCCTTCGTGGTAGCGCGTCTCCTCGGCCATCGCCTGGCCCAGGCCCATCCACACCGCGCCCTGCACCTGCCCCTGCACCGCCAGCGGGTTGATCGCACGGCCGCAGTCGTGCGCCACCCAGCACTTGACGACCTTTAGCGCCCCGGTGTCGGCGTCGACCTCGACTTCGACCACCTGCGCCGCATACGAGAAGCCGGCGGTCGATCCGACCGCGGCGCCGCGGAAGCGCCCACCCTGGGTTTCGGGCGGAGTCGACCAGGTGCCTTGCGCCGTCAGCGGGCCGTTCTCGGCGAGCGCGGCGCGAACCACCTGCGGAAAGCTCAGCCGGCGGTCGGTGCCGGCGACGCCGCAGCTCTCGCCGAGCCACTCGATGTCGCCGGCGGCGCACTCGAACTGCTTTGCGGCCGCCTCGACCAGCGAGCGCTTCAGCGCCTCGGCGGCGCGCAGCGCGGCGTTGCCGACCATGAACGAGACGCGCGACGAGTACGAGCCGTTGTCCTTGGGCGTCAAGGCGCTGTCGGCGGAGATGACGCGGAAGCGCCGCATCGGCAGCAGCAGCACCTCGGCGGCCACCTGCACGAGCAGCGTCGACGAGCCCTGGCCGATGTCCGATGCACCGGTCAGCAGCGTGATGCCGCCGTCGAAGTCGAGCCGGAGGTTGACCACCGCGTGCGGCTCGCCGCTCCAGTGCACCGGCTTGGCCGAGCCCGAGACGTAATGCGAACAGGCCATGCCGAGGCCGCGGCCGGGTGGAAGCGCGCCGCGCCGTTCGCGCCAGCCGCTGGCGCGTTCGACGGCATCGAGGCAGGCCGGCAGGCCATAACTGTTGACCTGAAGGTCGTTGAGCGTGCGGTACGGCGGCTCGATCAGGTTCGCGCGGCGCAGCGTGAAGGGGTCGACGCCGAGCGCCGCCGCCGCCTCGTCGAGAAGGGACTCGAACGCGAAGCGCACGTTCACCGCGCCGTGCCCGCGCATCGCGCCGCAGGGCGGCAGGTTGGTGTAGACGCGATAGCCGCGGTAGCGCACCGCGCCGATGCGGTACAGCGCGTGCAGCAGTGCGCCGGCGTAGAGGATGGTGACGAGCCCGTAACCGGCGTAGGCGCCGCCGCGCTGAACCACCTCGGCGGCCACCGCGGTGATCTCGCCGCCGCGGCCGAAGCCGACCTTCAGCTTGGTCTTTGTCGCCGGCCGTCCGCGGTGGGTGAGGAAGACCTCCTCGCGGCTGAGCTCGAGCTTCACGGTGCCGCCGGCGGCGCGCGCCAGTGCGGCGCACACCATCTCGAAGTTCAGCGGCTCGACGCGGTGGCCGAAGCCGCCGCCGACGAAAGGCTTGATGACACGGATTGCTTCGCCGGGCAGCCCGAGCGTCTGCGCCAGCGTCAGGTGCAGGTAGTACGGCACCTGCGTCACCGACTGCACCGTCAGGCGCTCGGCCTCGGGGTCCCACTGCGCGAGCGTCGCGTTGAGTTCGATCTGGCCATGCGCGACCTCGGCACAGTCGTACTCGCGCTCGAGCACCAGGTGCCCAGCGGCGAAGCCGGCGTCGACATCGCCGAAGTCCTGCTCGACGGTGCGCTCGAGGTTGCCCGGCTTGTCGTCGTGCAGCCGCACGGCACCCTCGGCGCGCGCGGCGTCGGCCTCGAAGTACGCCGGCAGCGGATCGATCTCGACCCGCACCGCGGCCAGCGCCGCGGCGGCTGCCTCGTCGTCGTCGGCGGCCACCGCGAACAGCGGCTCGCCGCGGTAGCGCACCTTGCCGCGCGCCAGCGGCCATTCGTTTTGCGCGATCGGGATCACGCCGTAGGGCGCGGCGAAGTCTTCGCCGGTGACCACCGCGCGCACGCCGGGCAACGCCAGCGCCGCGGTCGTGTCGATGCCGCGGATGACACCGTGCGCGACCATGCTGCGGCCGATGCGGCCGACGAGTGCACCGGCGCTCGGCAGGTCGGCGGTGTAGCGGGCGCTGCCCGAGACCTTCTCGACGCCGTCGATCAGCGGCTGCGGCGTGCCGACCGGGTGGGTCGGCGGTGCGGGGTCGCGCAGCGGAGGCAGGTCTTCGTGCTTCATCGTGCGGCCTCCGTGGGCGAAACACTCAGGACCGCTTCGACGATCTTCACGTAGCCGGTGCAGCGGCAGAGGTTGCCGGCGATCGCTTCGCGCACCTGCTGCTCGCTCGGCTGCGGCGTGCGGCGCAGCAGCGCCTCGGCGGCCATCACCATCCCCGGGGTGCAGAAGCCGCATTGCGTGCCGAGCTTCTCGTGCAAGGCACGCTGCAGCGCCGAGAGCCGGCCCTGCGACGACAGGCTCTCGATCGTCTCGACCTTGCGCCCTTCGACGGCCGCCGCGAGCGTGATGCACGCGAGCCGGGGCTCGCCGTCGACGAGCACGGTGCAGGCGCCGCATTCACCGCCGTCGCAGCCCTGCTTGGTGCCGGTGAGCGCGAGCCGCTCGCGCAGCACGTCGACGAGCAGCAGGTGGTCGTCGGCCGCCACCGCGTGGGCGCGGCCGTTGACATGGAGTTGCAGCACGCGGGCAGTCATCGGTGGCCTCGCTTCGGGGGTCATGATTTCGGTCGCAGGTCGCGCACGCGGACCGCCTTGCCCTGCGATCGCGGCACGCTGCCGGGCGGCATCACGACGACCTCGGCGCTGACGCCGATCAGCGACTTGACGTGGTGCGCGACGTCGCGCGAGAGCGCCGGCCAGCCGCTTTCGGGCACCGCGGGCAGCGCCTCGACCTCGATCTGCAGCGTGTCGAGCACCCCCTCGCGGCGCACCACCAGCTGGTAGTGCGGCGCGATTCCCGGCCGGCCGAGCAGCACCGCCTCCACCTGCGACGGGTAGACGTTGACGCCGCGGATGATCAGCATGTCGTCGTTGCGCCCGGCGACGCGCAGGATGCGCAGGTGGCTGCGCCCGCAGCCGCAGCGCTGCGTCGTCAAGCGGGTGATGTCGCGGGTGCGGTAGCGCAGCATCGGCAGCGCTTCCTTGGTCAGCGTCGTGATCACCAGCTCGCCGGCGCTGCCTTCGGGCACCGGGCTGCCGGTGTCGGGGTCGACCAGCTCGAACAGGAAGTGATCCTCCCAGCCGTGCAGGCCGTCGCGGTACTCGCACTCGCAGGCCACGCCCGGACCCATGATCTCCGAGAGGCCGTAGATGTCGAAAGCGGTGATGCCGAGCCGCGCCTCGACCTCGTCGCGCAGCCCGGCGCTCCAGGGCTCGGCGCCGAAGAGGCCGATCTCGAGCCGGCTCGAGCGCAGGTCGACGCCCTGCTGCTCGGCCACCTCGGCGATCGCGAGCGCGTACGACGGCGTCGCGCACAGCACACGCGGGCCGAAGTCGACGATCAGCGCCACCTGGCGCTCGGTGCCGCCGCCCGACACCGGAACCACCGGGCAGGCCAGCCGCTCGGCGCCGGCGTGGGCACCGAGCCCGCCGGTGAAGAGCCCGTAGCCGTAGGCGTTGTGGACGAGGTCACCCGGCCGCGCGCCGACCATGAACATCGAGCGCGCCATCAGATCGGCCCAGCGCGAGAGGTCGGCCGCGGTGTAGCCGACGACGGTGGGTTTGCCGGTGGTGCCCGACGACGCGTGGATGCGGGCGAGCGCGGTCACCGGTCGCGCGAAGAGGCCGAACGGGTAGTGGTCGCGCAGGTCGGCCTTGGTGGTGAACGGCAGCGCGTGCAGCTGCGCGAGGTCGGTGAAGGTCTCCGGGTTCAGCCCGGCGGCATCGAGCCGGGCGCGCTGCCACGGCACGTGCTCCCAGGCGTTGCGCAGCGTCGCACGCAGCCGCTCGCACTGGATGGCGGCCAGCTCGTCGCGCGACGCGGACTCCACTGCCCGGTGCAGCCCGGGGCGGGCGAGGTGGCGGGTGTCGGTGGCAGCGCCCATGGGCGGTCTCCTTCGGTCCTTCAGGCGCGGCGGACGCCGCGAACGGGCGGGTGGGGCAGCGCGAAGCCCTGGTTGAAGGCGCAGCGTGTCACCAGCGCGAACTTGAACCATTGCCCGCCCGCAAACGCCAGCAAACCAGCGGCCGCCGGCAGTGCCCAGGCGAGCAGCGGTGCCGGGGGCGTCAGCAGCGCCACCACCGCAAGCCCCAGCGCGAGCCAGCTGCAGCCCTTGAAGACATGCCCGGCGCGGTCGGCCTCGGCGAGCGCCTTCGGCACCGACGCGACGCGCTTGCGCCACGCCGGCCAGGCCACGAGCCGCGCCAGCAGCAGCGCCGCCAGCACCACCCAGGGGGCGGCCCGTGACGCCGTCGACGGCGTCACGGCGAGCAGCAGCCCGAGCCCTTCGGCGAGGCCGCTCGCCGCCAGCAATGGCACGATCTGCGGCGGCCGCCAGGCCGGAATGCCGCGCGCCGCCTGCACGATGCGCGCCTGGCAGTACAGGAAGGCAAGCGCCGCCACCGCCGCCACCGGCGCCGCCAGCGGCACGCCGAGCAGCGCCGCCGCCACCGCGGCGAACAGCACCACCGCCACCAGCGACTCGCGCGACATCCACGACCGCCGCGGATGGCGCATCACGTTCATCGCCCGCCACGGGCGGCCGATCTCGAACCACACCGCGGTGAGGCCGACGCCGACCAGCGCGGCGCCGATCACCATCGGCGACACCGGCGCGCCGAACACCACGGTGGCGGCGATCAGCCCGCTGCCGGCGCCGCCGGCCATGAAGTTGGTGGCTGCGCGCGCGTCCCAGTGCTGCTGCAGCCAGGGGTTGGGTCCGAAAGCGGCGTTCATCGGATGCCTCACCGGACGACGGTTTCCGAGCCCACGTCCAGGGATTGGCACGGATCCGGCTCCGCCGGTCCGTCGCCAAAGCCCCCCCGGGGGGCAGCGACCGGCGGGAGCGTGGGGGCCAAGCTGTCCCAGAGGTAGAAGAAGCCGGGCCCGGTGCCCAGCTCCTCGTGCATGCGGAAGTGGCGGTTCTCGGCCAGCAGCGCACTGACGTTGCTCCGCGGGTCGTCGAGGTCGCCGAAGGCGAGCGCCTCGGCGATGCAGGCGTTGACGCAGGCCGGTGTGGCCTCGGGGTCGCGTCCCGGGGTCAGGCCCTTCGCGGTGCCGGCGTCGATGCGATCGACGCAGAAGGTGCACTTGGTCGCCACCGCGAGCCGTGCCTCGTCGAAGCGCGCGGTCTCGTGCTCGGAGGCGCGGCCGTAGGCGAAGCTGGCGCGGTCGGTCTTGAAGCGCGCCTGGTAAGGGCAGGCGACGGCGCAGTAGGCGCAGCCGATGCAGATGTCGTAGTCGATGGTGACGATGCCATCGGCGCGCTTGCGGGTCGCGGTGGTCGGGCAGACATCGAGGCAGGGCGGCTCGTCGCAGTGCTGGCAGCCCACCGGGACGAAGGCGCGCTGCACATCGGGGTACTCGCCGACCTCGACGTCGAGCACCCGCCGCCACATCACGCCGGGCGGCGTCGCGTTGGCGTGTTTGCACGCCGCGGTGCAGGTCTGGCAGCCGACGCAGCGCCGCAGGTCGGCGACCATCGCCCAGCGGGTCATGTGCGCGCTCCTCGGCCCGCGCGCATCGGTCCCTTGGCCTTGCCCACCTTCACCCGCACCAGGTCGGCACCGGAGCCGGTGGCGTCGGTGAGGTCGAGCGACATCTCGGCCAGCGTGTTCAGGCTCGGCACGCCGAAGTCCTTCGCGAGCGGCGTCACCCAGTGGTCGAACTGGCCCACCAGCAGCAGCGTGTCGGGGCGGATGCCCTGGCGCAGCACCACCCGGCCGTGGGTGGCGCGGCGCGGGGTGGCGATCTCGACCTCGTCGCCGTCGGCCAGCCCCAGCCGCTCGGCGGCACGTGGGTTCATCACCACGCCGCCATGGCCGGAGACGTTGCCGGCCACCTCGTGCATCAGCTGCACGCCGGCGTTGCCGCCCCAGGCGTACTGCATGCTGCGCGCGGTGACCAGCCAGAACGGGTAGTCCGACGGCTGGCCGCCGGCCTTCGCGACGCTGGCCTCCCACAGCCCGGGGAAGTTCTTCCACGGCGGCAGCGCCTGGTACTCCTCGAGCTGCTTGTCCCACCAGTGCATGCCGGCCTCGTGCAGGCGCCGGCCGAGCTGTTCGCCGACGCGCTTGAGCCGCTCCTGGTACGGCATCTCGAAGCGCAGCCCGCGCTCGACCACGGTCGGGTACAGGTACCACTGCTCGCGCGGGAAGGGGCGGGTCTTCAGGCCGTGCTCCTTCCACCACGGCAGGCCCAGCACCTCGGTGCCCTCGGTCAGCTCGGCGCTGGCGGCCTTGCAGGCGGCGTCCCAGATCGCGTCGCGGCCATGCGCCACCGCGGGGTCGAGCGAGAAGTCGCCGTGCGGGCCCGACAGCGCGACGCCGCAGGTGCCGCGGTTGATCGCGGCGTTGTACTTCTCGAGCAGGCCGCAGCGCCGCGCGAGCTCGGTGCAGATGTCGGTGAAGTCGCGTGCCTGGCCGCGTGGCGCCACCGCGGGCTGGCGCAGCGCAAAGCCCTCGTGCTCCCAGAACTGCTCCTGGTACTTGGTGGCCGCCAGCCGCAGCAGCTGCAGGCCCTCGAGGTCGGTGGCGTCGGGCAGCAGGACGTCGGCAAAGTGGTTGCTCTCGTCGTGCGTGTACGCGAAGGCGACGACGAAGGGAAAGCGCGCCATCTTGTCGGCCACCGCCGGCGTGTCCCAGAACGAGATCGCCGGGTTGGTGCGGTAGACGAACCAGACATCGGGCGGCTCGACCTTCGGCAGCCCCTTCGGCGTGGCGTCGAGGAACATCCACGAGAAGTGCGTCGGCCCCAGCGCCTGCGCCCAGGCGTTGTTGCCGACCAGCGGCACCATCGTCTTGTAAGCATTGCGGATGTTGGGCTGGGCCGACCACTGCGCCTTCGACGTCGGGTTGAACGGGTAGTCCATCAGCCCGTCAGGGCCGGGCTTGACGCTGTCGTGGCGCTCGGCCATCGGCCGCACCAGCCGCACCGTGGTGCCGATGGTGCCGCCGGGCACCTCGAGCGCACCCACCAGCGTGGCCAGCAGCGTGCGCGCCCAGCAGCACTCGTAGCCGCCCCAGCCGTTGTTGACGGTCTTGCCGAGCGTCACCGCCACCGGGCGGAAGGGCATCGTCTTGCCGCCGATGGTCACCGTCTGGCCGACGCAGGCCTGCGCCAGATACTCGCGGGCGATGCGGCGCATCGTCGCCGCCGGCACGTCGCAGATGCCTGCCGCCCACTCGGGCGAGTAGGGTGCCATGTGCGCCACCAGCTTGTCGAAGGCCGTGCGCCCCGGCAGCAGGCCGTCGGCCAGCACCTCGTCGTCGGCGCCGACCTCGACTGCGTCGACCTGCACGTCGGCCGACAGCGCCTCGCGGATGCCGGGGCTGTCGTGCGGCAGCGCGGAGCGGCTGGCCTGGTCCCACACCAGCGGCTTGTGTGTCGCACGGTCGCGCAGGTAGTAGCCGTGCGGGCCGACGAGGTAGGGCGAGCTGGTGCGCTGGGCCAGGTGCGGCAGGTCGAGCTGCTGGCGCGGTGCCTCGTGCAGCAGCACGTGGATCAGCGCGTACAGGAAGGCGGCGTCGGTCTTCGGCCGGATCGGCACCCACTCGGCGCTGCAGGCGCCGGTCACCGACAGATGCGGCTCGACCTGCACCCGCTTGATGCCGCGGATGCGCGCGTCGGCGTGGCGGCGGATGCCGACCACGCCGCCGGCGGCCTCGATGTTGTTGCCGCAGCTGATCAGGTAGTTGCAGCTCGGCGTGTCGGCGGCGACGATGAAGGCGCGGTGCCAGAGTTCGCCGTACAGGTGCTCCGAGTGGTAACACTTGACGCCCTGGCCGGAGCCGAAGCCCATGTCCACCGGGCCCCAGGCGGCCAGGAAGGCCGGGAAGGTGCCCATGTAGAACTGCGGCGTGCCGCCGCCGCCGAAGCTGGCCGCCAGCCGCGGGTAACCCGAGGCGTCGGTCAGCCCGGTGGCGCGAAGGTGGTTGAGCCGCTCGGCGATGAGGTCGAAGGCCTCGTCCCAGGTGATCTCGACAAAACCCGGGTCTTCGTCGCGCCCCTTCTTCGGGTTGCTGCGCTTCATCGGCGCGAGCACGCGGTTCGGGTTGTAGGTCTTCTGGATCAGCCCGAAGGCCTTGACGCAGACCTTGCCGCCGCCCGGGTGCACCTCGGCGGCGCAGAAGTTCGGCTCGACCTCGGTGGCGACGCCATCCTGTACCTTCACCGTCAGCAGGTCGGGTCCGGCCACGCACTGGTAGCAGTAGGTCGGCACGCGGCGCGTGGCGCTGGTGGCGGTGGTGGCGGTGGTGGCGGTGGTGGTCACGAGTCGACCCCGTGCGAAGTTCAGATCGCGCCGAGCGCGCGCGCCTTCTCGACCTTGGCCGCCAGCCGCTGCATCGTCTTCGCGGTGTCGACGACGAAGCGCGTGTGGCGGCCGCGCACGACGGCGTCGATGGCGTCGCGGCCTTCGACCTCGAAGGTGACCGAACGGCCGTCGACGGCGACGGCCTTCACCGCCAGCGTGACCTTCATGCCGAGCGGTGTCGCGCCGACATGGTCGATCTCGACCCGGGTGCCGACCGAATCCTCGCCGGCGTCGAGGTGCTGCAGCAACAGGTCGCGGCAGGTGTGTTCGATGTCGCGCACCAGCACCGGCGTCGCGTAGACCCGGCCGGCGTCGCCCATGAACGAGATCGTGCGGTCGCGGTCGACGGTGATCGTGTTTTCGGCGGCGATGCCGGGCTGAAGTGTCGGTTTCATGTCGTCGCTTCCTTCTGGGGTTCGATACCGAGGTAGGCCTCGCGCACCTGCGGGTCGCGTGCGAGTGCGGCGGCCTCGCCTTCGGCGACGACGCGGCCGGCCTCCATCACGTAGGCGCGCGTGGCCACCGCGAGCGCGGCGCGCGCGTTCTGGTCGACGAGCAGGATCGTCGTGCCGTGGTCGCGAAGCGCCGCCACATGGCCGAAGATCTCGGCCACCAGCCGCGGCGCCAGGCCCATGCTCGGCTCGTCGAGCAGCAGCAGCCGCGGGTCGGCCATCAGCGCGCGGCCGATCGCCAGCATCTGCTGCTGGCCGCCGGAGAGTGTTCCCGCGGCCTCGCGGCGCTTGTCGGCGAGCACCGGGAACATCGCCCACACCGCGTCGATGCGGTCGGCGCCACCGCGGGCGAACGCGCCCAGCAGCAGGTTGTCCTGGACGCTGAGCGCGCCGAACACCTGGCGCCCCTCGGGCACCTGGACGATGCCGCGCATCACGCGCGCACGCGGGTTCTCGCGCGTGATCTCGGCGCCTTGGAAGTCGATACGGCCCCCGCTCGCCGGGTGCACGCCGGAGAGGGTGCGCATCAGCGTCGTCTTGCCGGCGCCGTTGGCGCCGACGATTGCCACCAGCTCGCCCGCGTCGACATGCAGCGAAACACCGTGCAGCGCCGGCACGCGGCCGTAGCGGGCACCGAGCTCGGTGACCTTCAGCATCACGCCGGCTCCGCGGTGGTGCCGAGGTAGGCCTCGACCACGCGCTCGTCTTCGGCCACCTCGTGCGGCGGGCCCTCGGCGAGCTTGCGGCCGCGGTCGAGCACGAGCACGCGGTCGGAGACCTCCATCACCAGCCGCATGTTGTGCTCGACCAGCACCACCGCGATGCCCTCGGCGGCCAGTTCGCGGATCAGCGCGTCGATCTCGCGCGCCTCGGTGGCGTTGAGCCCGGCGGCGGGCTCGTCGAGCAGCAGCAGCCGCGGCTCGGCGGCGAGCGCGCGTGCGATCTCGAGCCGCTTCAGCGCGCCGTAGGGCATCGCCTCGGCCTCGGCGTCGAGCCAGGGCGCGAGGCCGACTCGCCTGAGCAGCGCGACGGCGCGCCCGCGGCAGTCGGCCTCGGCGCGGCGCAACGCCGGCGTGTGCAGCAGCGACGGCCACATCGCGCAGCGCTCGTGCCGGTGGCGGCCGGTCATCACGTTGTCGAGCGCGCTCATGTTGAAGAACACCTGCAGGTTCTGGAACGTGCGTGCGAGCCCGGCCGCCGCCCAGCGGTGCGGTGCGAGGCCGGTGACGTCCTGCCCGGCGAGCCGCACGCGCCCGGCGTCCGGCCGGTAGATGCCGGTGAGCAGGTTCAGCAGCGTCGTCTTGCCGGCGCCGTTGGGGCCGATGATCGAGAACACCTGCCCGGCCTCGACCGCGAACGACAGCGACTCGATCACCTGCAGCCCGCCGAAGCGCTTGGCGATGCCTTCGACCTCGAGGAGGATGGTCATCGCGCCCCCCGTCCCCACAGCCGCGCCAGCGTCGGCACGATGCCGCGCGGGAAGAAGACCATCGTCGCCACCAGCACGGCGCCGAAGACCATCGTCTCGTAGTCCTTCAGCACCGTCAGCAGCTGCGGCAGCAGCGTCAGCACCGCGGCGCCGACCACCGCGCCCCACACCGATGCCATGCCGCCGAAGACGACCATGATCACAAGCTCCACCGAGTGCAGGAACGAGGCCTTGCCCGGCGTGATGAAGCCGCCGTGGTGCGCCGCCAGCGCGCCGGCGGTGGCGGCCATCACCGCCGAGATCACGAACACGCGCAGCTTCCAGCGCGCGCTGTCGATGCCGAGCGTCTCGGCCGCCACCGGCGAGCCGTGCAGCGCACGCAGCGCGCGCCCGACCGGCGAGTGCACGAGGTTGAGCGCCATCGCCACCGCCAGCCACAGCGCCGCCGCGGCCACCGCGTACCAGGCGCGCTCGCCGTGCAGGGTGTGGCCGAAAAGCGCCAGCGGCGGCACCGACATGCCGTCGGGGCCGCCGGTGAGACGGTCCTCGTTGGCGAGCACGATGCTGACGATGACGCCGAGGCCGAGCGTGGCCATCGCCAGCGTGTGGCCCTCGAGCCGCAGCGTCGGCCGCCCGACCGCCCAGGCGATCAGCGCTACCGCGGCCAGCGCCGCCGGCAGCGAGGCCCACACCGGCCAGCCGGCGTGCACCGCGAGCAGCGCGCTGCCGTAGCCGCCGAGCGCGAAGAAGGCGGCATGCCCGAGGCTCACCTGCCCGGCGTAGCCGATCAGCAGGTTGAGGCCGACGCAGACCACGGCGTTGAGCGCCACCAGGATCGCCACCTCGTAGACGTAGGCGTTCGGGAAGGCGAGCGGCGCCAGCGCGAGCAGCAGCGCGAGCCCGGCGAGCGCCCGCCGCTGGCCCGCCGCCCCCGGGCGGGACCGGGCCGCCGCCGGGGCGGCGGCCGGCGCGGTGCGCTCAGACACGGTCGCTGCGGCGCGCACCGAGCAGCCCTCCGGGCAGCACGAACAGCACGAGCAGGATCACGATGAAGGCCATCGCGTCCTTGTAGGCCGACGAGACGAAGCCGGCGCCGAGCGACTCCACCAGGCCGAGCAGCAGCCCGCCGGCGACCGCGCCGGCGAAGCTGCCGAGCCCGCCAAGCATCGCTGCCGCGAAGCCCTTGAGCCCGAGCATGACGCCGGTGTCGTAGGAGGTGAAGGTGATCGGCGCCGTGAGCACGCCGCCGAGCGCGCCGAGCAGCGCCGCGAGCGCGAAGCTCACGCGCATCACGCCCCGGGGCGAGATGCCCATCAACTGCGCCGCCAGCGGGTTGATCGCCGCCGCCTGCATCGCCTTGCCGTAGAGCGTGCGGCCGAAGAACCAGGCGAGCGCGGCCACTGCGAGCGCGGTGCCGGCGAGCACCCACAGGCTCTGCGGCACGATCGTCGCGCCGCCGGGCAGCGTGATCGGCTGCTGGCCGGAGAAGGCCGCCAGCGAATGCACCCGCTTGTCCCACAGGAGCTGTGCGACACCGCGCAGCACGAGGGCGACGCCGATGGTGACGATGATCAGCGTGACGACGTCCGGCCGCCGGCCCGACGCGCCCTGCAGCCGCGCCTGAGCCGCCTGTGCCGGCTCGATCGCCAGCCGCTGCACGAGCACGCCGACCATCATCGCCGCCAGCACCGCCAGCGGCACCGCCGCGACCAGCGGCAGGCCGAAGCCGACGAAGGACACCGCGGCCATGCCGCCGACCATCACGAACTCGCCCTGCGCGAAGTTGATCGCGTGGCTGGCGTGGTAGACGATCGAGAAGCCGAGCGCCACCAGCGCGTAGATCGCGCCGGCGGTCAGCCCGCCGGCGACGAACTGCAGCGCACTGCTGTCCACGCCCGTGCCCCGCGGCCGCGGCGCCGCCGCTACTTCACCAGCGACCAGTTGCCGCCCTTGACCTCGAGCATGCGGAACGCGCTCAGGTCCAGGCCCATGTGGTCGCTGGCCGACATGTTGACGACGCCGCCGGTGCCGACATAACCGCGGGTGGCCTCGATCGCGTCGCGCACCTTGGCCTTGTCGCTGCTGCCCGCGGCCTTGATGGCGCCGACGGCGATCATCAGACCGTCCCAGGCATGGCCACCGAAGGTCGAGACCTCGCTCTTCCAGCGCTGCTCGTAGGCGCTGCGGTAGGCGCTGACCACCGGCTTCTGCGGGTCGCCGGCGGGCAGCAGCTCGGCCACCAGCAGCGCCGCGGCGGGCAGCCGCACGCCCTCGGCGGCGTCGCCCGAGAGCTTGATGTACTCCTTCGAGGCCACGCCGTGCGACTGGTAGAGCGGCTGCGTCAGCCCGAGCTGCTTGTGGTTGCGGGTGACGATCGCCGGCCCCTGGCCGAAGCCGGCGTTGAGCACCGCCTGCGCGCCGCTGCCGCGGATCTTGGCCAGCTGCGCCGTCATGTCGGTGTCGGCGGCGCCGTAGGTCTCGTCGGCGACCAGCTGCACGCCGTGGTTGGGCGCCACCTTCAGGCACTCGGCGCGCATCGACTTGTCGAAACCGCCGCTGCCCGAGATCAGCGCCGCCTTCGTGAAGCCGCGCGACTTCATGTCGGCGAACACCTTGTCGCAGGCCATGCGGTCGGTGTGCGGGGTCTTGAAGACCCACTTCTTCACCGGCTCGACGATCACCACCGCGCCGGCCAGCGAGACGAAGGGCACGCCGGCGGCCTCGGCCAGCGGCACCGCCGCCATCGTGGTGCCGGTGGTCGAGCCGCCGACGATGACGTCGACCTTGTCCTGCTCGATCAGGCGCTTGGCGAAGGTGCGTGCCTTCTCGGCGTCGCCGGCATCGTCGTAGGTGACGAGCTGCAGCTTGCGGCCGAGCACGCCACCTTCGGCGTTGAGCTTGTCGACCAGCATCTCGAGCGTCTTCGCCTCGGGGTCGCCGAGGAAGGCCGCCGGGCCGGTGACCGAGAGGAAGGCGCCGACGCGGATCGGCTCCTGCGCGGCGGCCGCCAGCGGCAGCAGCGCCAGCGCCAGCAGCGTGCGGCGGGTGTGTGCGAGAAGGCTCATCGTGGTGTCTCCTGGCCTGCTGCACGCACACCGGCCCCCGCATCCGGGAGCACCGCGGCCGCCTCGGCGCGTGTGCAGGTGTGTGCGGACCGGAACCGCCACGCGGCCCCGTAGAATGAAGCGGTCAAAATCATTCTGGTACTCGAATGCCGGAATTGGCTTGATGTGGTTCAATATTTCCGGGTAGGGTGGCGATGCGAGGGAAAACACCGAGCCCGCGGCTGCGGCGACCGCCGGCACCCGTGAAACGGCCGGCCGGTGCGGCCCACGCGCCGCCGGAAGCGCCGCGCCCGGTGCAGGTGCGGCCGGTGCGCCACGGCGACATGCCGGAGGTGATCGCGCTCGACGCCACCGTCACCGGGCTGCACAAGGCCGACTACTGGCAGCGCATCTACCGCCGCTACGGCGTCGGCGGCCAGGGCCTGCGGCACTTCCTGGTGGCGGTCGACGGCCAGAGCGTCGTCGGCTTCGTGATCGGCGAGGTGCGCGACTGGGAGTTCGGCTCGCCGCCCTGCGGCTGGGTGTTCGCGATCGACGTCGACCCGCGCGCGCGCCAGCGCGGCATCGGCACCGCGATGCTGGCCGCGGTGCGCGAGCGATTCGAGCGCGCCGGCGTGCGCACGATGCGAACCATGCTGGCGCGCGACAACCAGCTGATCCTGTCGTTCTTCCGCAGCCAGGGCATGACCGCCGGGCACCTGATCCCGCTCGAGCTGCAGATCGGCGAGGGCGCGCAATGAGTGCCTCCAGGCCGGCCGGGCCGGCCGCCCCCCGCGGGGGGATGAGCCAAGTGGCGGAGCCACGTTAGCTCATGAGACTGCAGAAGAACACGCTGCTGGCGCTCTACGCCGTGCTCGAGTTCGCCGCCCGCCCGGGCGAGCATGTGCCGGCGGCCGAGGTGGCGGCCAAGCACGGCGAGTCGGCGCACCACCTCGCGAAGGTGCTCTCCGAGCTGGCGCGCGAGGGCATCGTCGAATCGGTGCGCGGCGTCGGCGGCGGCTACCGCTTCGTCGCCAACCCGCGGCGGCTGACGCTGCTCGACGTCATCCGCCTGTTCGAGAACCCCGAGGGCGAGACGCTGGCTGGCGGCGCCACCGCGGTCGACCGCGCGCTCGCGCAGGTGCTCTCGGAGGTGGACCAGACCGCGGTCGCGACCTTCGGCTCGATCACCATCGCGACCATGCTCGGCATCGTGCAGCGCTTGCAGTCGCCGCCGCCACCGCGGCGCCGCGCCGGCGGGTAGTGGAGCCGGCCGCCGATGCCGATGCCGCACCGGTGGAGCCGGTGCACCTGCTGCTGACCTGCCCGCGCTGCAAGCAGCGCTTCGGCGCGGTGGTGGAACGCTCGCGTGCCGAAGACACCGAGCTGCGCTGCCCCTACTGCATGCAGTCGATCGGGGTCAGGCTCGGAGGCACCGCCCCGCGACCGGCGGGGAATGCCTGAAGCGCCGGGTGGCCGGCGGGAGCCGGCCGGGCCTGGCGCCCGGCCTCGTCAGCGGGGCTGCTGCCGGCGCAGCGCGCCGAGGCCGACCAGCCCCAGCCCGAGCAGGGCCAGCGTTGCCGGCGCCGGCACCGCAGCCTGCGCGCGGAAAGCGTAGGTCCCGGCCTCGCCACCGCCCGAAATGATCGACCAGTTGTTGGTGCCGTCCTCGAACGCCAGTGCGGGGAACGAGATGCAGGGGGCGTTGCAGAACTCCGCGAAGTCTCCGGTCGGGTCGTTGAAGCGGAACGGGTTGCCTCCCGCGTCGAAGAGCAGGCCTTCGTCGTTGGGACGGAAGGCATTCGCCAGCACATAGGGCACGCCCGCAACGGTGACGCTGAACGACGTGAAGTTCGAGAAGGTCACGAACGCGTTCGGGGCGACGAAGCTGTCGTCGATCGAGATCGACCCGGTGTGACGAAACCGCCGCCGCGATGGGTGTCAGATTTCTCGACAGCCGGGGCGGCCACCCAGTTGGACCGGCATGCACCGGCCGATCGGCCTTCCCGGGGACCGGGCGCAGTGCGGCCCGCGCGGCGTCGCCGCGCAGGCCGCACCGTGGTCATCAGGGCGCGGGGCAGGACGGCGGCGTCAGGAACTGCAGCCCGGGGACCGTGTTCCACTGCCGCGGCGCGACCTTGTCGGTGAACTGGCAGCCGAAGGTCGGGCTGGCCACCGCGGCCGGGTTCAGCACGTCGTCGCCGGCGGGCTTGATGCCGGCCTCGACCCACTTCACGAGGTCGACGAAGGTGGTGACGAGTTCGGTCGGCGTGAACGTGCAATGACCGTAGTCGCGGGTGGCGCGCTGCACCAGGAGGTGCGCGTTGCCCTTCGCCGCGACACGGCGCGCGTACTCCTGCTCCATGTGGAAGGGCACGAACAGGTCGCCCAGCGTGTGCAGCGTCAGCATCGGGATGCGCAGGTCGCCGGTGGTCGGCGGCACGTTGGCGATGCCGTTGTTGCGGCGTGCCTGCGGGTCGGCGGTGACGCGCTGCACGAGGTTGTTGAACACCGTCTCGGCGCCGGAGAGCGCCGGGTCGGTGTCGAACTGGTAGACGACATCGGAGTTCTGCAGACTGAAGCCCGGAGCGCGCGGCAGCGTGCCGTCGCCGACGCCGAGGCCGAACAGGAAGTCGCCCGCCACCGCGTTCCAGAACAGCCAGCCCTGCTCGAACAGCGGCCGCACGCCGCCCGAGCGCAACTGCACCAGCGACTTGAAGTTCTGCCCGCTGGCGTTGAGCGCGAAGGGGAATGCCGGGCCGAGACCGGCCTTCGTCGCCGGCACCGTGACGGTGAGGTAGTCGGCGCCGTAGGGGAAGGTCTGGCCGACGCCCGAGAGCGTCTGCGCGGCGACGTTGAAGTCGAGGAAGTAGTCGAACAGCTCGTAGTCGCCGAGCACGCCGCAGATCGGCATCGCGCCGTCGTACGACTTCGGCCATTGCTCGGCGACGACGCCGGTGACATGCCCGCCCATCGACGCCCCGGTGATGTAGGTGCGGCCGGGTTTGCCGACGAGGCCGTTGAACAGCTTGGTCAGCGCGTGGGTGTCCTTGGCGCCCTGGGCCGGGTCGTAGGCGTTCTTGCTGTAGCTCGATGCCGCCCAGGCGTAACCGTTGGCCAGCAGGAACTGCCGCAGCGGATGGTTGTCCACCGTCAGCTCCAGGCCGGTGCCGCGGTAGCCGTGGGCCCACATGACGAGCTTGCCGTTCCAGTTGGCCGGCACTTCGATGCGGTAGCCGGCGCCGTTGTGCACGCCCCAGAGCTGCTGCGCCGGCAGGCCGGGCAGCGCGGCGAAGGGCAGCTTGGTCTCGTCGACGAAGTAGGCGGGCGGCGCCGCGGCCGTCGCCACGCCGGCCTGCGCCGACAGCACCGCGACCACGGCGGCGGCCAGAACGTTCCTCAGCATCTTCATCGTTCGTCTCCTCTCGTTGATGGGCATCGTGCGTGGTGGCGTCGGCGCGCGGTGTGCCGACCGACCCGTCCGCCGGACAAGGCTAACCCGGCGGTCGTCGGTCGGAAGACACCACGACGACACCGATGTCTTGTGCACCCACCTGATCAGGGGGCGGGTCTACCCCAGGCCGCGGCGGTCACGGCCGATCGCCGTGCATTCGGGCAAGCGCCGCCAGCTCAACCCGCTCGTCGAGCCCGACTTCGTCGCCGAGCGCATCGAGAAAATGAAGGCCAGCATCTAGGCGAGGTCGAGCACCCGTTCCGCGTGCTCAAACGCCAGTTAGGGTTCACCAAGGTGTGCTACCGGGGACTGGCGAAGAACACGGCTCAGATCGCCGCGCTGCTCGCGTTGCGAAAGCAACGATGCGCCAGGTGCCGCCTGGATCACGGTGCAGGCCCGATGTAGATCCAACCATAGTGCCCGGTGACGCGAGCCGAGCGGCCAGTGGTGTCGTAGATTTCCTGCATGGTCAGGAGTTCGTCCACCACCCAGGCGCGGCGATCGGCCCAGCCAGTGCCGAACACCCTCTCGCACTGGCGGCACGCCTCGTCGCCGGCCAACGGCTCACCCAACATCTGCGCGCTGGCGACGCGCAGCGCCGCCTTGAACTGGTCGAAGTCGATGTCGATCGCAAACGTGCGGCGTTCGAACGGCGCGTGTTGCGTGGCCGAGCCTCGCGAGGTGAAGAACGCGACGCCGCTCTCGCGATGGCGCCCCGGCTGGCCCGCCGCCGGCAGCAGCGTGATGTCGATGATCGGCATGTTGCCCTGCACCAGGTCACCGAAGGCATAGGCGCCCTGAGCCCAGCCCACGCTAGACCAGTCACTCACGTCGGACTGCGCGATGGCCGCTGCTGCCAGCCACTGGATCGAGCACAGCCTACCCGGGAACTGCGCCCGGCAGGTCATGTTGTCGAAACCGACTGCCATCTGCTGCTTCGCCTGGTTCAGCGTGCCTCCGCCGGTGACCTGCAGTTGCCCCACCGCGGCGGACATCGCCAGCCGCGCCGTCGCCCCGTCGGCCCATGGCCGCACCGGCGAGTTGGGGTACGGCAGGCGGTAGTTGACCGAGGTGTTGAGGACATTGACGTTGGCCCCGGTGTTGTTTTGGCCGGAGGCGGTGAACGGGCGCAGCAGGTCTTCGGCTTGCCCCAGCGTGGCAGTCGACAGCCAGATCGCCGAGCCATCCGCGAAGACGCGCGACGGGCCGCGCTTGTGGGCTGCGGCTGCGCTGCAGACCCCCGGTTTGGCCTCGAAGCGCATATCGGCCGGCACCGCGGCGGGCAGGCCGCCATAGCCGATACTGAGCAGTACCGCATCGTCGAACGGCCCCAGCGTGCCGGCCACGCCGGCCGGACAGCTGCTGTCAGCAGCACCGAACATCATCACCTTCATGCCTGGACCGCCAGCCTCGGTCGGGTTCCATCGACCATACAGCGGCCCGCCGATCAGACTGTCCATTGCCGCACGCGACCACAGGTCACGCCGGGCGTTGACCAGCAGCCCGTTGGCCGGCACCGGAACCGCCTGCACCTGAACCGAGACTGCAGGACTGGCGAGCTGCCCATCGCCGACCACCAGCGAGGCCGTGTAGGTGCCGGCCACATCTGGCGCCAGTCGGGCACGCGCGCCGTCGGTATCGGTCAGCACGGCGGTGCTGCCGGCCGGCCGGCCGTCCAGGCTCCACCGGAAACTTAGTGGCTGTCCGTCGGGATCGTGGCTGGCGCTGCCGTCGAGCTGCACGTCGGTGCCGACGAACACACGCTCGGGCGGGCTCACGACGGCGGTGGGTGGGCTGTTCGCAGGCGCCACATCGAGCAACAGCGCAGCAGCCGGACTGTCCTGCACGCCGTCGCTGACCACCAGGGTCACACCGTAGCGACCAACACGGTCGAGCACCAAGCTAGCACGGACCGTGTCGGCCTGACCTAGGGTGGCCTGGCTGCCCACCGGCAACGTGGTCAGCGACCAGCGGTAGCGCAGCGCCTGGCCCTCGGGATCGCTGCTGCCGGCCCCATCCAGCTGCACCGTCTGTCCGACTCGCAACAGACTTGCTGCTACCTCGATGCGGGCTACCGGTGCCTGGTTGGGCGTCGCGATGTCTAGCGGCAGCACGGTCGCCGGGCTGTCGGCCAGTCCGTCGTTGACTACCAGCGAGACGACATAACGCCCGGTACGGTCGGGCTGCAGCGTGGCACGCGCCGCATCGGCCGCGCCGATCGTGGCTTGGCTCCCAGCCGGGCGACTTTCCAGGGTCCAGCGGTAGCGCAAGGCCTGACCGTCGGCATCCCGGCTGCCGCTGCCGTCAAGATGCAGCGTCTGACCCACGAAGCCGCCCGCCAGCGGCGCGATCTGCGCCACCGGTATGGTGTTGCAGTCCGCCGGATACACCCAGCACGCAAACGCCGACAACTCGCCCAGGTAGACAGGTACGACCTCGCTGCCGACCACCGGGCCGAGCACATAGACTCCGGTGCCGGCGATGCCGATGTAGTTGCCCGTTTCCGGATAGTGGCGGAGGACGTATGGAGCGAAGATCAGCGTCGGCCGCCGCGAGGGGAAGTGCGCCGGGTAGGTGAGTTCGGCCCAGTTCATCAAGACGTCGGCATCCGGCACGCGCGCAGCGGCTTGCATCGGGCGCACGCGTCCGGTCGTGAGGGCCGGGTCAGGTGCTGGGGCATCCCCTTCGCCGCCTCCGCAAGCGACCAGCACCAATGCCACCAACGCCTGCGCCAGCCAGGCCACCCGCCTTGAGTGCCGATCCGCCGCTCCACGATACGCAGACCAATCCATTGATGTCCCTCACGGTCGCCGCCGAAGCCCGCTGCAAAGGCGCGCGGCCGGATGCCGCCCGAGCTGCACGGCATTGGCCAGAGGCAGTTCGGGTTTTGCCCATCGATGGAATCACGATGGAGGCGACCAAGCAACATCGGGAACTTGGCGCGCTCGGTTGACCCAGCGGCGCATCCCCGGGCTGCACGACGACGTGCGCACGGGCAAGGCGCGCACGATCGACGACGAACGCGTGGCGCACCTGATCCAGACCGCACACCAAGCCGGCCAACGGCTCGGAGTGTGCGCACGGTGGCCGCCGAGACGGGTATCTCGAGGATCAGTGCCCTGGCGGTCCTGGCCGCTGGCATGCGCCACCGATCGCGCCGGGCCACGACGCGCAGCCCGCGGCTACCATGCCCACCGTGCCACCCGAGACGAACCCCTGGCGCCTGTCGGTCGCGCCGATGATGGACTGGACCGACCGCCACTGCCGCTTCTTCCACCGCCTGATCACGCGGCGCACGCGGCTCTACACCGAGATGGTGACCACCGGCGCGCTGCTGCACGGCGACGTGCCGCGGCACCTGGACTTCAGCCCCGAGGAGCACCCGCTGGCGCTGCAGCTCGGCGGCAGCGAGCCCGACGAACTGGCGGCCTGCGCGCGGCTGGCCGAGCGCTGGGGCTACGACGAGGTCAACCTGAACTGCGGCTGCCCGAGCGAGCGCGTGCAGCGCGGCGCCTTCGGCGCCTGCCTGATGGCCGAGCCGGCGCTGGTGGCCGAGGGCGTGGCGGCGATGCGCGCGGCGACCAGCCTGCCGGTGACGGTGAAGCACCGCCTCGGCATCGACCGCGACCAGAGCTACGGCTTCGTGCGCGACTTCGTCGGCACGCTGGCCGAACGCGGCGGCTGCACGGTCTTCGTGGTCCATGCGCGCAACGCCTGGCTGCAGGGGCTGTCGCCGAAGCAGAACCGCGAAGTGCCGCCGCTGCGTCACGCCGAGGTGTACCGGCTCAAGCGCGACTTCCCGGCGCTGACCATCGTGCTCAACGGTGGCGTCGCCTCGGCCCACGAGATCGAGGCCCACCTCGCCGAGGTCGACGGCGTGATGGTCGGCCGCGCCGCGTACCACGACCCCTGGTCGATGAGCGGCTGGGACCGGCGTTTCCTCGGCGACGACGCGGGTGCGCTGCCCGACCGGCTGGCGGTCGAGCGTGCGATGGTCGGCTACATGGAGCGCCACCCCGAGATGCCGTGGCGGAGCATCGCGCGCCACATGCTCGGGCTGTGGCGCGGCACCCCGGGCGCGCGCCATTGGCGGCAGGTGTGGTCGGACCATCGGCTCGACGGGCTGCCGCCGCGCGAGGTGCACCGACTGGCGCATGAGCGCGCGCCGCAGCGCGACGAGGTGGCGCCAGAGCCGCTGGCGTAGTGCCGGAGGGCCGCGCGTCGGCGCTCAGGACCTCGGACCCGAAGCCCCTTCGCTGCGCCGGAAGGCCGCGCCCGGCACCACGCGCAGCACGCCGCAGCCGACCCGCACGACGATCTGCCGCGCGGCCGCCATCGGTTCGCCGTCGGCGGCCAGCGGCAGCGGCGCCTCGGCGTCGATCTCGAGCTTCTCGAAAGCCAGGTGTCGGCACTCGCGGTGGCCGAGGTGGCGGCCGAGCAGCAGCCGCGGCAGCATCGCGAGCGCGCCGGCGCGGCCGAAGCGCCGGGCCAGCAGCAGGTCGAGCCGGCCGTCGTCGACGCGCGCGGTCGGCACCGCGCGCATGCCGCCGCCGTACGTGGGGGTGTTGAGCGTCGACGCGAACAGCGCCGGGCCGTCGTGCACGGGCTGGCCGTCGGCATGCACGCGCAAGGTCTGCAACTGCAGCCGCGCCAGCTCCTGCATCGTTGCCCACAGGTAGCGCGGCAGGCCGCGAAGGCGCGGCGGCCCCTGCAGCGCCCGCAGCGCCACCGCGGCGTCGAAGCCCGCGGCCAGGCTGGAGAAGAAGGGCCGCGACTCGTGTTCCGTGGTCACCCAGCCGATGTCCACCGCCACACTCTCGGCGAGCAGCGCCCTCGAAAGCGCGCGCGACCAGTCGCGTCCGCCGAGCGCCAGCGCGCGGGCGCCGTCGCCGCCGCTGCCGGCGCCGACCAGCGCCACCTCGTGCGCGCCGTCGAGCAGCGTGCCCAGCAGCTGGTTCAGGCTGCCGTCGCCACCCACCAGCACGACGCGGCTGCCGCGCGCCAGCTCGGCCAGTCGCTGCTTCGCCTGGCCGATGCCGGCGGTGGCGTGCAGCGGCACCGCCGGGTGGTGGCGCCGCAGCCAGTCGGCGATCGGCGCCCGCAGCGCTGCCGCGCGGCCGCCGCCGGCGTGCAGATTCAGGAGGACGACCGCCATGCGCCCGATGCTACGGGCCGCCGTGCCCGCCGTAGACTGCCACGATGAGCAGCAGCCCGAAGACCCAGCCCACCGGCGAGAGCGTCACCTCGTTCCTGAACGCCGTGGTCGACCCGCAGCGCCGCGCCGACTGCAAGGCGGTGGCGGCAATGATGAAGAAGGCCACCGGCGTGGCGCCGAAGCTGTGGGGCACGTCGATCGTCGGCTACGGCGCCTACCGCTACCGCTACGAGAGCGGCCGCGAAGGCGACTGGCCGGTGGTGGGCTTCTCGCCGCGCAAGAGCGACCTCACGCTCTACATCATGCCCGGCTTCGACCGCTACGCGCCGCTGATGGCGCGGCTCGGCAAGTTCAAGACCGGCAAGTCGTGCCTCTACCTGAAGCGGCTTGCCGACGTCGACCCCGCGGTGCTGGCTGAGCTGATCGAGGCCTCGGTGGCCGCGATGGCGCCGCAGCGGGTGGCCTGTAGAGTTGTGAACGAGCACCGCGCATGGCAACCAACAAGCTCGGCATCATCGGCGGCAGCGGCCTCTACGACCTGCCCGGCCTCACCGACACCCGCTGGCTCGCGGTCGACACCCCCTGGGGCGCGCCGTCGGACGAGCTGTTCTGCGGCCGGCTCGGCGATGCAGAGCTGGTCTTCCTGCCGCGCCACGGCCGTGGGCACCGCATCCCGCCGGGCGAGGTGAACTACCGCGCCAACGTCGCGGCGCTGAAGAGCCTGGGGGTCACCGACGTGCTGTCGCTCAGCGCCGTCGGCGGGCTGCGTGCCGACCTGCCGCCGGGCACCTTCGTCGTCGTCGACCAGTTCGTCGACCGCACCTTCGCGCGTGAGAAGTCGTTCTTCGGCCGCGGGCTGGTGGCCCATGTCTCGATGGCGCACCCGGTGTGCAGCCGGCTCGGCGGCCATGTGCACGCCGCGCTGCGCGTGCGCGGCGTGCCGCACGTGAAGGGCGGCACCTACCTGACGATGGAAGGGCCGCAGTTCTCCACCTACGCCGAATCGCAGCTCTACCGCAGCTGGAACTGCGACGTCATCGGCATGACCAACATGCCCGAGGCCAAGCTCGCGCGCGAGGCCGAGCTGTGCTACTGCTCGGTGGCGATGGTCACCGACTTCGACTGCTGGCACCCGGGCCACGACGCGGTGACGGTGGACGCCATCATCCAGGTGCTGCTGTCCAACGCCGGCACCGCGAAGCAGCTGGTCGCCGCGGTCGCCGCGGACGCCGCCGCCGACGGCGCCGCCGCGGCCTGCGGCTGCCGCCGCGCGCTGCAGCACGCGCTGATCACCGCCCCCGAACACCGCGACCCGGCGATGGTCGAGCGGCTGCGCGGGATCGCCGGCCGCGTGCTGTAGCGGGAGCATCGCATGCAGGTGGGCGGCCGTCCGATGCGATCGCTGTGGCGCGATGGTGGCGGCACGCCGTGGATCATCGACCAGCGCGAGCTGCCGCATCGGCTGGTGACGGTGCCGCTGGCGAGCGCGAGCGAGGTCTTCGTCGCCATCCGCGAGATGTGGCTGCGCGGCGCGCCGTTGATCGGCGCCGCTGCCGCCTGCGGCGTCGCGCTGCAGATGTCGCGCGACGCCGGCGACGACGCCCTCTCCGACGCGGTGGTGCGGCTCGCCGCGGCACGGCCGACGGCGGTGAACCTGGGGTGGGCGCTCGACCGCATGGAACGCCGGCTGCGGCCCTTGCCGGCGGCCGAGCGCGCCGCCGCCGCCTGGCAGGAAGCCGATGCCATTGCCGAGCAGGACGTGCAGGTCAACGCCGCGATCGGCCGCCACGGGCTGCCGCTGTTGCAGGCGGTGCTGGCGCGCCGCCCGGGACGGCCGGTGAACGTGCTCACGCACTGCAACGCCGGCTGGCTGGCCACGGTCGACTGGGGCACCGCGACGGCGCCGGTCTACCTCGCGCACGCCCAGGGGCTGCCGCTGCACGTGTGGGTGGACGAGACGCGGCCGCGCAACCAGGGCGCCGCACTGACGGCGTGGGAACTCGGCCAGGCCGGCGTGCCGCACACGGTGGTGGCCGACAACGCCGGCGGCCACCTGATGCAGCGCGGCGAGGTCGACCTCGTGATCGTCGGCTGCGACCGCGTCGGCGCGCGCGGCGACGTCTGCAACAAGATCGGCACCTACCTGAAGGCGCTGGCGGCGCGCGACAACGGCGTGCCGTTCCACGTCGCGATGCCGCTGTCGACGCTCGACCCGACGATCGACGACGGGCTGTTGATCCCGATCGAGGCGCGAAGCGCGCGCGAGGTCACGCATGTCACCGGCCGCAGCGCCGACGGCACCCGCACCGAGGTGCAGCTGGCGCCCGACGGCAGTGCGGCGGCGAACCCCGCCTTCGACGTCACGCCGGCGCGGCTGGTGACCTCGCTGCTCACCGAGCGCGGCGTGGTTGCCGCCGACGAGGCGGCGCTGCGGCGGCTGGCGGAGGGTGCAGGATGACCCGCGACGACCCCACGCTGCGCCGCGAGATGCTGGCCGCGCTGCGGCGGCTCGATGCCCTCGGGCTCAACCGCGGCAGCACCGGCAACCTGAGCCACCGCGTCGGCGGCGAAGCGATGCTGATCACCCCCACCGGCATGGGCGCGGCCGAGATCGGCGAGCACGACTTCGTAAGGTTGTCCTTCGACGGCACCCGGCAGGGGCGCTGGCGGCCATCGTCGGAGACCCCATTCCACCTTGCGCTGTACGAGGCGCGGCCGGAGCTGAACGCGGTGGTGCACGTGCATTCGGTGCACGCCACCGCGCTCGCCTGCCTCGGCCGCGACCTGCCGCCCTTTCACTACATGGTGGCGGTGGCCGGTGGAGACTCGGTGCGCTGCGCGCCCTACCACCTGTTCGGCAGCAGCGAGCTGTCGGCCGCGGTGGTGAAGGCGATGCAGGACCGCAAGGCCTGCCTGCTGGCCAACCACGGGCTGGTGGCGGCGGCGCCGACGCTGGCCGAGGCGATGAAGATCACGCTCGAGGTCGAGGCCCTGTGCCAGAGCTACCTGGCCGCACTGGCGGTCGGCAAGCCGGTGCTGCTGAGCGCGGCGCAGATGGTGCAGGTGGCCGAGCGTTTTGCTGGTTATGGCCAACCGCGGGCGGCCGCGGCCGGTGACGGGGAAGCCGGATGAGGGCACCCACCGCGCCCGCCGGCGCGCTGCGGCGCGGCCTGCATCTCGCGGTGGCGGTGCTGGCACTGCTGGTGGCCGGCACCGCCTGGCCCCAGGAGCTGGCGGCGGAGCGCGAGCTGCCGAGCCTCTCCGGCGATGAATCGAAGCGCCTGCGCGACACCGCCGAAGCCCCGGTGCCGGCGGGTGCGGACGCCGCCACGCTGCGCCGCCACTTCAACGCCAAGAACCACGCCACGAGACGCCTCGGCGACCCGGCGCTGCGCCTGCGCGTGCTGCGCGACGCGATGGCGGCGTTGCCCGCAGACCCGATCTGGCCCAACGAACTGGCGTGGGAACTGCGCGACCAAGGCCAGCTTGTCGAAGGCCGCCGGATGATCGAACGCGCGGTGCAGCTCGCGATCAGGCCGGCCGATCGGCTCTTCCTGCGCTCGGCGCGCGTGCAGATGATGGTGCAGGACCGGGTCACCGGCGCCGCCGAGGCGATGGCCGAGCTGCGCAGCGACGCGCTGGCGCTGCTGCCGACGCTGCCCCCATCGGCCGACCGCGTGACCGTGCTTCGTGTGCTGGGCGGGGCGGCGCGAGCGCAGGGTGGGCTGGCGCGCGGGTCGTACCAGCTGCAGGCGGCGCTGGCGTCGGAGGTGGAATCGCTGGCCCGGTACGGCGAGGCGTTGGCGGCCGCCCGCGCCATCGGCGCCCCGCGGGGCTTGATCGACGTGCTGGTGGCCGATGTCGCGGTGGCGCAGCGGGGGCGGGCGTCGACCCTGACTGCGCTCGGGCGTTACGGTGATGCCGAGATGGCCTTCGCCGAGCACCTCGACTTCCTGGGCAAGCAGGGCGCAGAACCCACCTTCACCGCCGGTGCCCACGATGGGATCGCAACCCTGCACTTCATGCGCGGCGACTTCACGCGCGCCGAGCAGCACACGCGGCTCGGTATCGAGCTGCTGGACAGGCTGAACTTCCCTCGCCGCCACCCCTGGCAGACCGGCCGCCAGCGCGCGCTGGCGATGATCCACTGGGCGCGCGGCGACCACGAACAGGCCCGGCGGGTCTTCGACGAGCTGGACCGCGTCGTCTACGGCGACCGCCCCGAACCGCGCCAGCTGTACCCACTGGAGCGTGGTCTGGTCTACCTGACCAGCGGGGGCGCCGACGACGCCGCGCCGTTGTTCGCGCAAGAGGCGCAGAAGACCCAGGTGTGGTTCGGCCCCGGCCACTACATCGCCGCGCGCAACCTCGGGCTGCAGGGCGTCGCGCTGTGGCGCGGCAGCGATGCCGGCCGGCGCGAGCAGGGTGCCGAGCTGCTGCGCCAGGCGGTGGTGGCGATGCTCTCGCCGCGCAACGTCGACTTCCTTGACGACGCCGGCGCCCGCCGCCAGGTGCGCATGCTGATCTTCGACGCCTACCTCGAAGCGGCGACGCAGCGCGGCGGCATGCAGGCGCTGTCGGCGATGGGTGTCGCCGACCGGCTGATTGGCGGCGGCACCGGCCAGGCGGTGGCCGATGCCGCGCTGCGCGCCGCCGCCGGCGACCCCGCGCTCGCCGACCTCGTGCGCCAGGAGCAGGACGCGCGGGTGCAGCTGCGCTCGCTGCAGCAGGCCGAAGGGCGGCTCGACGGCGAGCAGCGCGCGCGCATCGGCGAACTGGAATCGCAGCGCCAGCAGCTGCACGACCGCATCCGCATCAGCTACCCGGGCTACGACCGCCTGGTGCGCCCGCCGCTGCCCAACGCCACCGACGTCGCGCAGCGCCTGGCGCGCGACGAGGTGCTGCTGCTGGCGCTGCCCACCGCCCGCGGCCTCTACCTGTGGGCGCTGACCGCCGACGAGCTGCCGGCGTTCGTGCGCGTCGACCTCGGCACGCCGGCGCTCGCGGCGCTGGTCTCGCGGTTGCGTGCCGGGCTCGACTTCGGCGCCAGCCACGCCCGCGTGCCGCGCTTCGATGCCGCTGCCGCCCACGAGCTGTACCGCCACGTGTTGGCGCCGGTGGCGTCGCGCTTGGCCGGAAAGAAGCACCTGATCGTCGCCACCACCGGGCCGCTGGCCACCGTGCCCTTCGCGGCGCTGCTCACCGCACCCCTGGCGGTCGGCCAGCCGTTGGCGCAGGCACCGTGGCTGGCGCGGCAGCTGGCGGTGAGCGCGGTGCCCAACGTCGCCTCGTGGCTGGCGCTGCGCCAGCTGCCGCCGGCGCAGCCCGCGCCCGAGCCGCTGATCGCCTGGGCCGACCCGCGTTATGCCGCCGGGGGCGAGGCCGGCGTGCGCGGCGCGGCATCGCGGCAGGGCACGGTGCCGGCCGGGGTGCTGCGCTACGACCAGCTGCCGCGGCTGCCCGAGACACGCGACGAGGTGCGTGCGATCGCCACCGCGCTGAAGGCCGAACCCGAACGCGACCTCATCGTCGACGAGCAGGCCACCCGCCAGAGCGTGATCGAGGCCAGCCGCAGCGGGCGGCTGGCGAAGAAGCGGGTGGTGGTGTTCGCCACCCACGGGCTGATCGCCGGTGACCTGCCCGGGCTCGAGCAGCCGGCGCTCGCGCTCGCCGCGTCGCCGGACCAGCGCGAGCCGCTGGCGGCGCTGCTCGGCCTGGACGACATCCTCGGCCTCAAGCTCAACGCCGACTGGGTGGTGCTCTCGGCGTGCAACACCGCCGCCTCCGACGGCCGCGCCGGCGAGGCGCTCTCCGGGCTGGCGCGCGGCTTCCTCTACGCCGGCAGCCGCAGCCTGCTGGTCACGCACTGGGCGGTGGAGACCGAGTCGGCCAAGCTGCTGACCACCGCCACCTTCGAACACCACGCCGCCGAACGTTCGGCCGGCAAGGCCGAGAGCCTGCGCCAGGCGATGCTGAAGGTGATGAACCTGCCGAAGTACGGCCACCCGGCGTTCTGGGCGCCCTTCGTGCTGGTGGGCGACGGCGCACGCTGATCGGGCCGGTGAGCCACGTCGCCCTGCATTCGCTCATCCTGCTGGCCGCGTCGGCCAGGTGGCGAGCAGCACGCCGGCGAGGGCGAGCGCAAAGGCCGCCGCGTGCGCTGCCGTGAAGGGCTCGCCGAGCAGCACCACGCCGACCAGCGCCGCCGCCACCGGCAGCATCACCGAGAACACCCCCGCCCGCGGCGCGGGCACCTCGCGCAGCCCCTTCATCCACAGCCACACCGTGACCACGCTGGCGGCGAGCGAGTAGAAGAAGAGCAGGCTCCAGGTTCCGGCGCGCACGGTGCCGAAGTCGAACCCGAGCGCCTGCCAGAGCCCGAAGGGGGTGATCAGCACCAGCCCCCAGAGGTTGATCAGCGCGCTGATGCGCCGTGGCGAGAGCGTGGCGGTGAGCCGCTTGCCGATCACCACGTAGCTCGCTTCGCACACCACCGCCCCCATCAGCAGCGCGAAGCCGAGCGGCGACATCGCCCCCGCCGGGCCGCCGTCGCCGCGCGCCAGCGCCAGCAGCACGATGCCGGCGGCGGCGCAGGCGATCGCCGCCCAGACCCGCGGCGCGATGCGCTCCTTCAGGAACAGCCACGACATCAGCGCCACCACCGCCGGGATCGCCGCCATCGTGACGCCGGCCGCCACCGCGGAGGTCAGCGCGACGCCGTAGAGCATGCAGATCGAAAACAGGAAGTTGCCGAGGAAGCTCTCCCAGAACAGCAGCCAGCGGTCGTGGCGCGACAGCGGCACCTCGCCGCCGGGCTTGCGCAGCCAGGGCAGCATCGCCACCGCGGCGATCGCGAAGCGCAGCCAGCCGAGCAGGAACACCGGCAGCGCGGCGACCAGCAGTTTCGACAGCCCGACATAACTGCCCACCAGGAACATGCTGCCGGCCAGGCACAGGTAGGCCGCCAGCGGCGCGTGGTGGCGGGCAGTCAAGGCAGCGCCTCGGGCGGCGGCGGGTCGCGGCGGTGCATCGCGCGGGCGACCAGCCACGCCGCGGGCAGCACGAGCAGCGCCACCGTCGCGGCGGCCAGCGTCGCCGCGGCGGCCAACGAAGGGTCGATCCCGAGGCGCGCGCGCGCCAGCAGCAGCATCGGCAGCGTCGTCGCGCCGGGGCCCGACAGAAAGGCCGCCAGCACGACATCGGCGAGCGAGACCGTGAAGGCGAGCAGCGCCGTCGACAGCAGCGCCGGCGCGATCGCCGGCAGCGTCACCAGCCGAAAGAGCTGCGCGCGCCGTGCGCCGAGGTCGAGCGCGGCCTCGTCGAGCCGCGGGTCGAGCTCGATCAGCCGGGCCCGAACGACGACGGTGGCGTAGGCGCCGGCGAGCAGCACATGGCCGATCGCGATCGTCGCGAGCCCGCGGTCGGGCGCGCCGAGGACCTTCTGCACCGCCGCCAGCGCGAGCAGCAGCGCGAGCGCGAGCACCACCTCGGGCACCACCAGCGGTGCCGCAGCCAATGCGGCAAAGAGCCGGCGGCCGCGCCAGGGCTGGCTTCGCGAAAGCGCCATCGCCGCCAGCGTGCCGAGCAGCACCGCACCGACGGCGGTGGCCAGCGCCAGCTGAAGGCTGTTGGCGAGCGCGGCGTGCAGCTCCTCGTCGGTGGCCAGCCGACGCCATGCCACGAGCGTGAAGGCCTGCCCGCGCCCGGAGAGCGGCGACGCATCGAACGACGCCAGCGCCAGCGCCGCCAGCGGCAGGTAGAGCAAGGCGAAGCCCACCGCCAGCGACACCACCGACGCCAGGCGGTGGTGCGTCCCGCCGAAGGGAGCGGTCACCGGCCGCCCCCCCGCCGGCGCGACGCGGCGAGCAGCGGCAGCGCCACCAGCGCGCCCAGCGCGACCGTCAGCGTGGCGGCCATCGGCCAGTCGAGGTTCGAGTACAGCTCGTCCCAGATCAGCCGGCCGAGCATCGGCGTGCCCGGGCTGCCGAGCAGCGTGGGAAGGACGACTTCGCCGACGCACGGCACGAAGACCAGCGTGCAGCCGGCGCCGATGCCTTGCCGCGCCAGCGCCACCTTGACGAACCAGAACGACGCCCAGGGCCGGGCACCGAGGTCGGCCGCGGCGTCGAGCAGCCTGCGGTCGATGCGGGCCAGCGACAGCACCAGCGGCAGCACCATCAGCGGCAGGTAGCTCGCCGTCAGGCCGATCAGCAGCGAGAAGGGCGAGTTCAGCAGGCGGCCGGGCGCTGGCACGAGGCCGGCCGCGGCGAGCGCGGCGCCGACGCCGCTGCGCCGGGCCACGACGGCCACCGTGCCACCATCGGCCAGCAGCCATTGCCAGGCCAGCGCACGCACGAGCAGCGGCAGGCACAGCGGAACGATCACCAGCACCATCAGCGCGGCCCGGCGGCGCGGTGTGGCGCTGGCCACCGCATTCGCGAACGGGAAGCCCACCGCCAGGCACAGCAGGGTCGCCGCGGCGGCGTAGGCGACGCTTGACCCCAGGCCGCGCCGGTAGATCGGCTCTATGGCCAGCGCGCGCCAGGCGTCCATCTGCGGCCCGTCGGCCGGCCACGAGGGCCCCGCGGGGCCCATCGCCGCGAGGCTGACCCACACGACGGCGGCCAGCGGCAGCAGCAGCGTCGGCACCCACAGCACCAGCGGCGGCCAAGCCGCCGCTGGCGGCCTGTGGCGCGGCGCGGCCGGCGGCACGCTCACCGAGGCGGGCACGGCCGCGGAACGGTGTTCACGGCGCCAAGGCCACCGGTGACGATCGCGACCAGTAGGCCCAGACGGGGTCGCCGTCGCGGTAGTCGCCATCGACTTCGTGGCCGGTGTTGGCCAGGCTCACCCGCAGCAGCACGCCGTCGGCGGTCTCGATCTGGTACTGGGTGGTGCTGCCGAGGTCCTTTCGGCGGCGGACAAGGCCGGCCACCGCATCGACGTCACCTGCCGGCCGCTCGCGCGCCAGCCCCACCCGCTCGGGGCGCAGCGCCAGCGTCACCGGATCACCGGCGCCGTCGTCGGTGCGCTCGATCAGGTTGACATGGCCGACGAGGGCCGCCACCTCGCGCGTCGCCGGACGGTGGTAGATCTCGCGCGGCGTCCCGACCTGCCGCACGCGGCCGGCGTGCATCACCGCGATGCGGTCGGCCATCGCCATCGCGTCCTCGGGGTCGTGCGTGACAACGATGCAGGTGGTGCCGGTGGCGGCAAGGGTGGCCAGCAGCTCGGTGCGTGTCTGCTCACGCAGACCGCGGTCGAGCGCGGCCAGCGGCTCGTCGAGCAGCAGCAGCCGCGGCCGCCGCGCGAGCGCGCGAGCCAGCGCGACGCGCTGCTGCTCGCCGCCCGACAGCTGGTGCGGCTTGCGCGCCGCCTTCGGGGCCAGCCGGACCATCGCCAGCAACTGGTCGACCCGCGAGCCCACCTCGGCGCGTGGCAGGCCGAGGCGCTCGAGCCCGAAGGCGATGTTGTCGCGCGCCGACAGGTGCGGGAACAGCGCGTGGTGCTGGAACATCAGGTTCACCGGCCGCTCGTACGGCGGCCGCGTGGTGATGTCCTCGCCGCCGAGCCAGATGCGGCCTGCGCTCGGCGCCTGCAGCCCGGCCAGCAGGCGCAGCAGCGTGCTCTTGCCGCTGCCCGACTCGCCGAGCAGCGCAAAGACCTCGCCACGGCGCACCTCGAGCGAGATGCCGTCGACCGCGGCGACGTCGCCGAAGCGGCAGCTCAGTCCCTCCGCGCGCAGCAGCACCGCGTCGTTCACGGCCCGATCTTGAAGGTGGTGTAGGTGCGGGTGATCAGCCGCCGCTGTTCGGCGTCGAGCCGTTGCGGCGAAACCATTCGCGCCAGCTCCTGCGGCGGCGGGAACACCGTGGGGTCGGCGGCGACCTCGGGTTTCAGGAACTTGCGCGCCTCGCGGTTGGGGTTGGCGTAGAAGACCTGGTTGCTCAGCGAGGCGTGGTTCTCGGGGCGCAGGATGAAATCGATGAAGCGGTGCGCGTTGCCCGGGTGCGGCGCGTCGGCCGGGATCACCATCACGTCGAAGAACAGCAGCGCGCCGCCCTTGGGAAGCAGCGCCTCGATCTTCTGGCCGGTCTTGCCGTCGATCGCGCGCTGGCGGGCGATGTTGATGTCGCCCGACCAGCCGAGCACGACGCAGAGCGACCCCGCGGCCAGCTCGTTGATGTACGCCGACGAGGCGAAGCGCGTGACATGCGGCCGCACCGCCTTCAGCAGCGCCGCCGCCTCGGCGTAGTCCTCGGGGCGCTTGCTGTACGCCGGCTTGCCCAGGTAGTGCAGTGCCGCCGGAACCACTTCGCTCGCGGAATCGAGGAAGGAGACGCCGCAGTCCTTCAGCTTCGACACGATCTCGGGCTTGAAGACCAGGTCCCAGGCGTTGTCGGGCATCGGCGTCACGCCGAGCGCGTTGCGGACCTTCTCGACGTTGATACCGATGGTGGTGAAGCCCCACAGCCAGTTCACCATGTACTGGTGGCCGGGGTCGAGCGCAGCCAGCCGCTCCTGCACCGCGGGGTCGAGGTTGACGAGGTTGGGCAGGCGGGACTTGTCGAGCTTTCGCAGCAGCCCGGCCTCGAACTGCAGGCGCGCCCAGTGCGCCGACGGGATCACGACGTCGTAGCCCGAGCGGCCGGCCATCAGCTTGGCGTGGACGATCTCGTTGTTGTCGAAGTTGTCGTAGCGCACCTTGATGCCGGTCTCCTGCTCGAAGCGGCGCAAGGTCTCGAGCCCGATGTAGTCGGACCAGTTGTAAACGTTGAGCACCTTCTCCTCGGCCTTCGGCTGCGCGACGGCGGCGGCGGCGAGCAGCAGCGCGGCCAGCATCGACGCGGCGCGCAGGGCGAGACGGTTCATCGGGCGACCTCCAGCGAGCGGCGGCCGCGCGATGCGGCCGCCCGTGCCGCCGAGTGTACGAGCGGCTTCGCGCGGCCCCGGAGCCGCGGCGCCGGGGGTGCGCCGGGTCAGGCGACGGCGCGGATCGACTTGCGCAGCGTGTCGACGATCTGGTCGATCTGCTGGCGCTGGACGATCAGCGGCGGGCTGAGCGCGATGATGTCGCCGGTGTAGCGCGCGAGCACGCCCTGGCGGTAGGCATCGAGGAAGATCTCCATGCCGCGCTTGCCGGGCTCGCCGGCGCGCGGCGCCAGTTCGACGCCGCCGACGAGGCCGATGTTGCGGATGTCGATCACGTTCGGCTCGCCCTTCAGCGAGTGCAGGCACTCGGCGAAATAACCCTGCAACTCGCCGGCGCGGGTGAGAAGCCCCTCGTCGGCGTAGACCTCGAGCGTCGCCAGCCCGGCGGCGCAGGCCAGCGAGTGCGCCGAGTAGGTGTAGCCGTGGAAGAACTCGATCAGGTGCTCGGGCCCGTTCATGAAGACATCGTGGATCTGCTGTTTGCAGACCACCGCGCCCATCGGCACGCAGCCGTTCGTGAGCCCCTTGGCCAGCGTCATGATGTCCGGCGTGACGCCGAAGGTGTGCGAGCCGAACGGCTGGCCGGTGCGGCCGAAACCGGTGATCACTTCGTCGAAGATCAGCAGGATGCCGTGGCGGTCGCAGATCTCGCGCAGCCGCTGCAGGTAACCCTTGGGCGGGATCAGCACGCCGGCCGATCCGGCCATCGGCTCGACGATCACCGCGGCGATCGTCGAGGCATCGTGCAGCGCGACCAGCCGCTCGAGGTCGTCGGCAAGCTCGGCGCCATGCTCCGGCTGGCCGACGGTGAAGGCGTTGCGCGAAAGGTCGTGCGTGTGTCGGATGTGGTCGACGCCGGCGAGCAGGGTGCCGAACATCTTGCGGTTGCCGACGATGCCGCCGACCGAGATGCCGCCGAAGTTGACGCCGTGGTAGCCGCGTTCGCGGCCGATCAGCCGCGTGCGCGCGCCTTCGCCGCGTGCGCGGTGGTAGGCGATCGCCATCTTCAGCGCCGTCTCGACCGACTCCGAGCCGGAGTTGGTGAAGAACACCTTGTTGAGCCCCGGCGGGGTGATCTTCACCAGCGCATCGGCGAGCTGGAAGGCCTTCGGGTGGCCCATCTGGAACGGCGGCGCGAAGTCCAGCTCGGCCGCCTGCTGCTGGATGGCCTGGACGATCTTGTCGCGCGCATGGCCTGCGTTGACGCACCACAGGCCGGCGATCGCGTCGAGGATCTGGCGGCCCTTGTCGTCCCAGTAGTGCATGCCCGACGACTTGGCCAGCAGCCGCGGTGACTTCTTGAACTGCCGGTTGGCGGTGAAGGGCATCCAATAGGCGTCGAGCGGGGTTTCGGTGGTCATCGCGGGCTCCGTCGCAGTGGCAGGGACAAGCTCGGCAGTCTAGCCACGCGTTCGCACAATGTGCAGGCGCGATCGGGTGCACGCGATGCCCGGTCCTGCAATTCCGTTCGGCGAGCGGAGCTATCCTTCGTACACGATGCGAAAGTTGCCTGCTGCACCGCAACGCGGTGCCGTGCTCGACGCCACCGACCGGCACATCCTCGCGCTGCTGCAGGCCGACGGTCGGTTGCCCAACGTCGAGCTTGCCGAGCAGGTGCACCTGTCACCGTCGGCCTGCCTGCGGCGCGTGAAGGCGCTCGAGGACGGCGGCGTGATCGCGCAGTACGTCGCGCTGATCAACCCGCGCGCGGTGGGTCGTCACGGCACCAGCTTCACGATCGTCAACCTGGAGAGCACCCGGCCCGAGCGGCTGGAGGCCTTCGAGCAGGCGGTGCTCGCGGTGCCCGAGATCCTGGACTGTTTCTACGTCGCCGGCGGCAACGACTACCTGGTGCGCTTCGTCTACCGCGACGCCGAAGACCTCGAGCGCTTCCACGCCGAGGTGCTGCAGCGGCTGCCGGGCGTCGTACGAACCAACTCGATGCTGGTGCTGCGCACGGTGAAGAAGACCACCGCGCTGCCGCCGAGCGCGCTGTAGCCGGGTGCCCGGCGACTAAGCGCCGCGCGAATCGGCTGCCGCCTGCCGCAACTGGCGGCGACGCCGCGCCTCGGGGTAGATCAGCGATTCCTCGAGCGCAATGTGCTCGTGGTAGAGCGTGTTGAACACCGGCAGCGCCTGGCGCAGCATCTCGGTGTCGTACCAGCTGTAGCCGCGTGCGATGGCCTCGATCTGCGGCTCGAGCTCGATCCAGTCCTGCTCGAGCCAGCGGTGGTCCTGCTGCAGGCGCTGCACATGCTGAACGAGGTCGGCATTGCCGGTGGCGACCAGCTCGGGGAAGACATGGCGCTCTTCGTTGTCGTGGTGCGCACGCGCGCCACCGGCGAAGAACTCCATGATCTCGCGCGCGCTTTCCTGTGCGGTGGTGTCGGCGCCGATGGTGTCGAGATGAGCGATCAGTGTCTCGAGCCGCTGCAGCATCTGCAGCATGCGCGCGTGGTCACGGTCCAGGGCGTCCAGCGGCGGCAGCGGCGGGGCCGGGCTGCGGGCGGGGCGGGGTTCGCGGGCGCTGGCCATGGCGGGCTCCTCGAGTCGACATGGCCATTCTGGAAACCTGCCGGGAGCCGGGCTTGCGCGAGATCAAGCGCGCCTCGCGCGGCGGCCTGGCGGCGCCGCCCGCCGCGACGCGGCTATCGTCGCCGCCTCCGCATCTCCGGCAGCACCCGATGAAGCCGATCCTGATCCTGCAGAACCAGACCAGCGACGGCCCCGCCTACCTCGCGCAGTGGCTGAGCCGCGCTCGGCTGCCGATGACGGTCTGCAACACCGAGGCCGGCGACGACTTCCCTGCGTCGATGGCCGGCTTCTCGGCGCTGGCGCTGCTCGGCGGCGAGATGAGCGCAAACGACGAGCTGCCGTCGCTGCGCCGGGCCGAGCGGCTGATCCTCGAGGCGATGCGCGATAACAAGCCGGTGATCGGCCACTGCCTCGGCGGCCAGCTGATGGCGCGCGCGCTCGGGGCCCCCGTTCATGCATCGCCGCTGCCGGAGGTCGGCTGGCAGACGGTGCACATCGAACCCACCGCCGCGGCGCGCCGCTGGTTCGGCACGGCCGCGACGGCGACGGTCTTCCAGTGGCACTACGAGGCCTTCGGCCTGCCCCCGGGCGCCGAACGCCTGGCCGGCAACGCCGCCTGCCCGAACCAGGCCTTCGCGATCGGCCCCCACCTGGCGATGCAGTTTCATATCGAGGTCGACGCCGAGAAGCTGACCCGTTGGTCGCAAGAGGACAGCGAGCTTCACCGCGAGGCCGTCCGCCGCAGCCCGGCCACGGTGCAGGATGGCGCGGCGATTCGTGCCGGTATCGCGGCCGAGCTGGCTGCCCACCAGGCGCTGGCCGACCCTGTCTATGCCACCTGGCTTCAGGCGGTGGCGCGCTGAGAGGCTCGGTGGGGCTCTTTGCCGCATTGCGGAAAGAGCATTCCGTATCACGGAAGCAAGGTTGGGATACCTCGCCGAAAGTTCATCATATGCAAGAAGAGCCGTTCATATGGTGAAATGTGGTGCGTAAGCTGTTGTTTTGTATAAGTTGACACTGTTGTCTTATATAAGACATATGTGTTGGCAACCGCGCTCCGGGCGGTTAGGCTGAACGCGTTCGATTCCTTCGCTTTGCGTTCCAACCTCTGACAGGAGTTCCGATGAGCCAACTCACCCGCGACCAGCAAATCGCCGCCCTCGAAAAGGAATGGGCCGAGAACCCGCGCTGGAGGGGCATCAAGCGCGGCTACACCGCCGCCGACGTCGTGCGCCTGCGCGGCTCGCTGCAGATCGACCACACGCTCGCGCGCCGCGGCGCCGAGAAGCTGTGGACGCTGGTCAACACCGAGCCCTTCGTCAACACGCTCGGTGCGCTCACCGGCAACCAGGCGATGCAGCAGGTGAAGGCCGGGTTGAAGGCGATCTACCTCTCGGGCTGGCAGGTGGCGGGCGACGCCAACAGCACCGGCGAGATGTACCCCGACCAGTCGCTGTACGCGGTGGACTCGGTGCCGAAGGTGGTGAAGAAGATCAACAACACCTTCCAGCGCGCCGACCAGATCCAGTGGAGCGAAGGCAAAAACGACGTCGACTACTTCGCGCCCATCGTCGCCGATGCCGAGGCCGGCTTCGGCGGCGTGCTCAATGCCTTCGAGCTGATGAAGGCGATGATCGAAGCCGGCGCCGCCGGCGTGCACTTCGAGGACCAACTGGCCTCGGTCAAGAAGTGCGGCCACATGGGCGGCAAGGTGCTGGTGCCGACGCGCGAGCAGGTCGCCAAGCTGGTGGCCGCACGCCTGGCCGCCGACGTGATGGGTGTGCCGACGGTTCTGCTCGCCCGCACCGACGCCGAGGCGGCCGACCTGGTGACCAGCGACGTCGACGACAACGACAAGCCCTTCCTCACCGGCGAGCGCACGATCGAGGGCTTCTACCGCACGAAAAAGGGTTTCGACCAGGCGGTCAGCCGCGGCCTGGCCTACGCGCCCTATGTCGACATGCTGTGGTGCGAGACCGGCACCCCCGACCTGGCGTTCGCAAAGGCCTATGCCGACGCGATCCACGCCAAGTACCCGGGCAAGATGCTGGCCTACAACTGCAGCCCGAGCTTCAACTGGAAGAAGAACCTGGACGACGCGACGATCGCCAAGTTCCAGCGCGAGCTGGGCGCGATGGGCTACAAGTTCCAGTTCATCACGCTCGCCGGCTTCCACAGCCTGAACTACTCGATGTTCGACCTCGCCTACGGCTACGCGCGCAACAACATGAGCGCCTTCGTCGAGCTGCAGGAGAAGGAGTTCGCCGCCGCCGACCGCGGCTTCACCGCGGTGAAGCACCAGCGCGAGGTCGGCACCGGCTACTTCGACGCGGTGACGACGACGATCGAACGCGACGCGTCGACCGCGGCGCTGAAGGGCTCGACCGAGGACGAGCAGTTCTTCGGCACCCACCACTGAGCGATGCGGCGCCGGCCATCGGCGCCGATCCAGCCGCGCAGAGGGCCCCATCCGGGGCCTTCTTGCGTTGCGTCAGAACGGCTTGGCCACCATCAGCCAGAAGACGACCACCAGGCTGACGAACGCGGGGATGCCGAGCAGCGTCCAGGCCCGCTCGCAGCGCCAGTAGGCGTCGGGCAGAGGCGCGGCGGGGTTGGCCGCCGCCAGGCGGTGCATGCGCCACTGCAGCCACAGCACCGGCAGCCAGCAAAGCCCTGCCAGCCCGTACAGCAGCAGCGACAGCCCGAGCCAGTTGACCGGCACGAAGGTCATCGGGTGGCCGGCCAGCGACATCAGCGCCAGGCCCGACAGCGGCTGCACGATCACCGCCGGCGTCGTGAACCAGAGGTCGGCCTTGACCACATGTCCGGTCACCACCGCCATCGCCTGCCGGCTGCCGCTGCGATTGGCCATCCACATGAAGAAGGCGATGCCGATGCCGGTGCCGAAGAGCACCGTCGCGGAGACGATGTGAAGCGTCTTCAGCGCCAGGTAGATCACCGCCGCCGGTCGCTCTCGTGCAGCGCCAGGAAGACCATCGCCGCCATCACCGGCAGGTTCTTCGTCAGCGGCCCGAGCGGGTGGCTCCAGGTCCAGGGCAGGGCCAGCGCCATGCCGGCCGTGTAGACGGCCGTCAGACCGAGCTGCAGCCGCCACAGCCGCGGGCTCGGTCGCCACAACGAGGCGACGCCCATCGCCGCGTCGAGCAGGCACGAGGCGGCCAGCCATCGCGGCGAGCCGAGCCCGGGCCACAGCGCGTCCAGCCAGGCCAGTGTCTCGTGCCGCGGCCAGCCGAAGGCGGTGACGGCTGCCGTCCACAGCCACAGGAAGGCGATGCCGAGCCGCGCGAACCAGTACAGCTGCGTCTCGCGGACGCTCCGCCGGTCGGCGGGGGTTGCGAAGCGTTCATAGGGCCGAGCCGCCGGATTCTCGGTGGCGGCCCGCGTGCCGGTCTGCAGCAGAAGCCACGACTGGCGGTTGACGAAGTGTGCGCCGAGCCGCTCGCCGGCCGCGAAGAGCAGGGCGCCGCACCACGGCGGCAGCGCCAGCCGGACCGGCGCGCGTCGCAGGCCGAGTCCGGCCCGCAGGGCGTCGAAGTACTCGGCGATCGTGATCGCGTGGGTGCCGGCACATTCGATCGTTCGCGGCGGTGCGGTCGCGCACATCGCGCCGACGATCGCCTCGGCCACTTCGCTCACGTGCACCGGCTGCAGGTTGGGCGCGAATCCGAAGTCCACCCGCACCGGCAGCGCGGCGAGGTTCAGGAAGAAGCGCGAGCTCTCGCCCTCGGTGCCGAACACCAGCGACGGATGGACCACGACGCCCGGCGGGCAGTGCGCCAGCAGGTAGCGGTCGGCCCGTGCCTTGGTCGCCGCGTAGGGCAGAGGCGAGTCGGCGGAGAAGCCGAGCGCAGAGACCTGAACCACCCGCAGGCCGAGCCGGCTGCAGGCGTCGAAGAGCGCCACCGGAACGGTGTACTGGACTCGTTCGAAGGTTTCGGCCGAGCCCGACCAGATGCCGACACAGTTGACCACCGCGTCGACATGGTGCCGGCGAAGCACCTCCTCCCAGGCCACGGCGGTGGTCAGCGACTCGTAGTCGACCACGACATGCTCGGGACGGTCGCGATGCGAGGCGGGCAGCATCTCGAGCCTGGCCACGCACTCGGCACGCCGTTGCACGGCGCGGCCGATCATGCCGCTGGCACCCAGCAGCAGCACCCGCAGGGCGGGCGGCATCGTGGTCTCGGCCATCAACCGGCAGTGTAGGAGCCACTGCCGGTGGTGGGGCTGTCGTCGCGAGCCGCCTCAGCCGCCAGCCGCGGCGCGGCGCGCACCGCCGCGCCACAGCCAGGCCGCGGTGCCGGCCAGCAGCACCGTCGCAGCCCCGTTCGCCCACAGCAGCGCCGCCGGCCCCGGCGCACCGGCGGCGGCGATCAGCCGCACCAGCACCGGCCCGGCGATCTGGCCGATGGCGAAGGCCATCGTCATGCGCGCCAGCAGCGGCGTCGGGTTGGCGCTGGCACGCTCGCGCGCGAGCTGCAGCCCGGCCATCGTCGCCACCATGAAGGTGCCGCCGACGAACACCGCCGACAGGGCCAGCGCGGCGAGCGAAGTCGTCGCCAGCGGCAGCGCGGTGCCGAGCGCCATCGTCCCCTGGGCCAGCGCCCAGACACGCCGGCGCGGCCATGCCGAGAGCCAGCGCGCGGCGACGGCCACCGACAGCGCCGCCGCGAGCCCGAACAGGGGCCAGGTGAGGCCGAAGACCAGCGGGTCGGACACCTGCTGCCGCGCCATCGCCGGCAGAAAGGTGGCCTGCACGATGTAGCCGAAGCCCATCACGCCATAACACCACACCAGAGCGGCATGACCACCGGCAGCTGGTGGTGGCGGCGGCGCGGCGCCGGTTGCGGCCGCCGCCGGCGGGCTGCCGGGCGTTGCGCGCCGCAGCTGCCGCGTGGCGAAGAGCGCACCCGCCGCGGCGAGGGCGCCGAGCTCGAGCCACAACCAGTGCGCAGCCTGCCGCCCGCCGGCCCAGGCCCAGACGCCGGCGACCGCGATGCCGACGCCGACCCCGGTGTAGACCCAGGCGCCCAGCCGCGCCCGGCCCCGGCGCGCCAGTTCGCCCAGGCACCAGCTGCTGACGCACACCAGCGTCCAGGCGCTGAAGACGCCGGCCGCCGTGCGCAGCAGCAGCCCGAGCCAGGGCAGCCAGGAGCCGCCGAGAAGGCCGACGGCCGCGGTGGTGATCGCGACCCCGCCGAGCCCGAGCTGCATGCCCCTACGCGGGTCGCGCGCGAAGCGCGCCGCGGTCATCGCGCCGAGCAGGTAGCCGACATAGTTGGCCGCCGCCCACTCGGCGCCGGTGGCTTCGCCGAGGGTGCCGTCGCGCAGCATCAGTGGCAGCAGCGGCGTGAAGGCGAAGCGCCCGATGCCCATCGCCACCGCCAGCGCGGCAAGGCCGGTCAACACGACCAGCGCATCGGGCAGTGGCGCGTGGGCGCCGTTCGGTCGGGTCTGAAGGGGGGTCACCGGGCGATGCGAATCGCGGCGCCACCGCCCCGCGGCGCGGATTGTCGCGGCAACTGTCCGGCGGCCGGCGGCAGCTTCCGCCTCGGGCGCTGCAGCGGGTCGCCGGCGCGCCGCGCGGCAGCAGCGCCGTGCCGTCAGGCTCCGCGCCGGCGGCGCAGCACCAGCAGCCCGAAACACCCGGCGCTGATCGCCAGCGCCAGCATCAGCATCGGGCTGGCCAGCTCGCCGACGGCGCGTGCCGCGTCGCTCGCCATCCAGCCCGGGATGGCATTCAGCTGCTCGGGGATGTCGGTCTTCGGCGTGATCGCGAAACCCTTGCGCGGCGCGCCGATCAGCGCCTGGCTGCCGTGGCGCCCCAGGCGCTCCAGCAGGTCCCACACCACCGGGTTGCCGTAGAGCTTGTCGAGCAGGTTGCCGACGATCACCACCGTGCCGACCAGCGCCGGCAGCCCCCAGCGCTTGAGCCAGGCCGAGGCGGCCATCACCGCCAGCAGCAGCGGCGACCACCACAACACCGCGAGCACGATCCCGAGCGTCACGCGCAGGGCCGCGGCGACGCTGGCTGCCAGCACCGCACCCCAGGGCAGCGTGAACCACTCGCCGATGCCGACGATGCGTGCCACCAGCACCAGCGACACCAGCGTGCCGGAGACGAGGCCGATGCCGAGCGCGGCGATCGGGAACAGCATCCAGTGGGCGACCATCGGGGCTGCCAGGCTCGGCGTGTGGCCGGTGGGCAGCGACAGCCAGAACTCGATCGAACGGTCCTGCTGGTCGCGCCGCGCGAGGCCGGGGGTCATCACCGCCGCGGTGAAGCCGGCCAGCAGCAGCGTGATCGCGGCGCCGCCGAGGATGCTGGCGACCACCATGCCGAGCGCGGGCATGCGGCGGAACTGGCGGTCGATCTCGACCTCGTCGACCGACAGCTGCACCTGCGCGAAGGCCGCGACCAGCAGCGCGATCACCAGCGGCGCGAAGACGACGATCGTCCATCCGAGCTTGTGCTGCATCCACTCGCGCTGCAGCAGCGTGACAAAGGTCTTCATCGTTCGGGCTCCGGGTTCAGAACTGCGTGCGGTGCTGTTCGGGGGCGCGCGTCAGCGCGACGAACAGGTCCACCAGGCTCGGGCGCAGCCGGCGGCCGACGCCGGCCACCTCGGGCGGCGGCTCGCCGTCGAACAGCGCCGCGCTGCCGCCCTGCACGCGGTAGCGCAGCAGCGGGTGCGCTGCCGCCAGCCGCTCGGCGGCAGCGGCGTCGTGGCCGTCGTGGCCGATGGCGACGAAGCGCCGGTCCATCTCCTCGAGGCTGATTGCCAGCGCGAGCCGCCCTTCGTTGAGCATCAGCACGTCGGACAGAAGCGACTCGATCTCCTCGACCTGATGGGTCGAGACGACGACCGAGCGTTCGCCGTCACACCACTCGTCGATCAGCATCTCGTAGAAGGCCTTGCGGGAGATGACGTCGAGGCCGAGCGTCGGCTCGTCGAGGATCATCAGCTTGGCGTCGATGGCGGCGATCAGCGCCAGGTGCGCCTGCACCACCATGCCCTTCGACAGCGTCTTGACCTTGTCGGTGAGCTTGACGCTGGTGCGCTTGAGCAGCGCCTTCGCACGATCGGCCGAGAAGCGCGGATGCAGCCCGCTCATCAGCGTGATCAGCTCGCCGACGCGCGCCCAGCGCGGCAGGATCGCGACGTCCGGGATGTAGCACACCTGCTCGAGCAGCTTGACGCGGTCGCGCATCGGGGCCAGGCCCAGCACCGACAGCCCGCCGTGCGGCACCGCAAGGCCGACCATCGCCTTCATCAGCGTCGTCTTGCCGGCGCCGTTGTGGCCGAGCAGGCCGACGACGCGGCCCTTCGGGATCGTGAAGCTGACGTCGTCGACGGCGACCTTGGGGCCGTAGCGAAGCGTCAGGTTGTGGGCCTCGACGAGGTTGGTTGAATCGGACATCACTGCTCCTCCCAGTCGAGATCACGCGCACCGATGCCCAGCCGCCGCAGCCGCTGCCGCAGCCGCGGCCACTCGTCGACGAGGAAGCGCTCGCGCTCGGCCGACTTCAGCCGCTCGCGGGCGCCTTCGCGGACGTAGATGCCGAGGCCGCGCCGCGTCTCGACCAGCCCCTCGTCGCCGAGTGCCTGCAGCGCACGGTTGACGGTCAGCGGGTTGAGCAGGAACTGCCCGGCGAGTGTTCGCACCGAGGGCATCGGCTCGCCCTCCGGCGGTTCGCCGTCGAGCAGCCGCGCCGCGAGCAGGTCGGCCAGTTGCTGGTAGATCGGCAGCTGTGAATCCCAGGTCTGCATGCGTCGCCCATGGGTGTGTTGCTGAGGTAGCACACCATAACGCCCGGGGCGCCCGTGGGTCGCGCCGCGGGCGACAGGCTGCAGCTTGGGGCGACGGAGTGCAGGCGCTGGTCGATCGCCGGGCCCTGGCCGCCGCTCGCGGCGGCCCTACATCGAGTCGACCAGGATCCTGCGGTAGTCCTCCCGCGAGGCCTCGCGCGGGTTGGTCTTGTGGCAGTGGTCGGCGAGCGCGCCGTCGATCACGCGGTCGAACATCGACTCCGCGACGCCCATCTCACGCAACCCGGCGGGCAGGCCGAGGCGCCGGTTCATCGCCGCGATCTCGCGCGCCACCGTCTCGCCGGCATCGCCGCCTGCCCCTGCGAGACCCATCGCGTGCGCGATGCGCTGCAGCCGCCGCTCGTCGCGCACCGAAGGCGCCGCGGCGTTGAAGCGCACCACCGCCGGCAGCAGCATCGCGTTGAGCGTGCCGTGGTGCAGCCGCGGGTCGGCGCCGCCGAGGCTGTGGCTGAGCGAATGCACGCAGCCGAGCCCCTTCTGGAAGGCCATCGCGCCCTGCATCGCCGCGGCCATCATCTGGCGGCGTGCCTCGCGGTCCTGGCCGTCGCGGGTGGCGCGTTCGATGTGGGCCCAGGCGCGCTCGAGCCCGTCGAGCGCAATGCCGTCGGCCGGCGGGTTGAAGGCCGGTGCGAGAAAGGTCTCGATGCAGTGCGCCAACGCGTCCATGCCGGTGGCGGCGGTCAGCCGTGGCGGCAGCCCGAGCGTCAGTTCGGGGTCGAGCAGCGCCGCCTTCGGGATCAGGTGCGGGCTGACGAAGGCGATCTTGCGGCCGTCGTCGACGATGATCACCGCGCCGCGGCCGACCTCGCTGCCGGTGCCGGCGGTGGTGGGCAGCGCGATCAGCGGCGCCACCTGGGGCCCGATCTTCGGCACGCCGCCCTCGACGATCGAGTACTGCACGAAGGGCGCCGGGTGGGTGGCCATGATCGCCACGCCTTTCGCGAGGTCGATCGCCGAGCCGCCGCCCACCGCCACCAGGCCGTCGCAGCCGGCCTCGCGGTAGACCGCGGTCGCGTCGCGAACGCCGGCCTCGGTGGGGTTCGACGGGGTGCGGTCGAAGACCGCGTGTGCGCGGCCGTCGAGCGCATCGACCACCGGCGCCAGCAGCCCGGCGGCGCGCACGCCGGCGTCGGTGACGACCAGCGGCCGCGTGATGCGCAGCCGCTCGCATTCGGCAGCCAGCAGCCGCACGGCGCCGAAATCGATGTCGATCTGGGTGAGGTAGGTGATGCGGGCCATGGTCTCTCGGTGCAAATGGGAGGGAGGCCGGGCGGCAGGGTGGCCGCTCGGGGGCGCGAAAGTATGCTCCGGGCCTTCGCCGCACCCGGCCCTGCCTGCAAGCCCCGAACCATGAGCACCGCTCCCGAGTTCCGCTACCTCGACCGCCTGCGCGTGCGCTGGGCCGAAGTCGACATGCAGAAGATCGTCTTCAACGGCCACTACCTGATGTACTTCGACACCGCGGTGGCCGGCTACTGGCGCGCGCTGGCGATGCCCTACGCCGAGACGATGGAGCTGCTGCAGGGCGACCTCTTCGTGCGCAAGGCGACGCTCGAGTACGAGGGCTCGGCGCGCTACGACGACCTGCTGCGCGTCGGTGTGCGCTGCGCGCGCATCGGCAACAGCTCGGTGGTGTTCGACGCCGCGGTGCTTCGCGGCGACGACCGGCTGGTGCACGGCGAGCTGGTCTACGTCTTCGCCGACCCGGCGACGCAGACGAGCAAGCCGGTCCCGCCCGACCTGCGCGAGGTGCTGCTGGGCTTCGAGGCCGGGCGGCCGATGGTCGACGTTCGCACCGGTGGCTGGGACACGCTCGGACGCGAGGCGCAGGCGATCCGCTCCGAAGTCTTCATCGCCGAGCAGAAGATCCCGGCCGAGATGGAATGGGACGCCGCCGATGCGGTGGCGGTGCACGCGGTGGCCTTCAACCGCTTCGGCATGGCGCTGGCCACCGGGCGGCTGCTCGAGCATGTGCCCGGCACCGCGAAGATCGGCCGCATGGCGGTGCGCGCCGCGATGCGCGGCAGCGGCATCGGCCGCGCGGTGCTCGATGCGCTGATGGCCGCCGCGCGGGAGCGCGGCGACCGCGAGGTGCTGCTGCACGCGCAGCTGAGCGCGGCACCGTTCTACTCGCGCGCCGGCTTCGTGCCGCGCGGCCCGCAGTTCGACGAGGCGGGCATCGCGCATGTCGAGATGGTGCGGTCGCTGTAGGAGGTTGCCCGAGCCCGGCGTCACCCGCCGGGCAGGAACTCGAGCCCGTTCGCGGCGATGCCGACCAGCGCCGCGCTGGCGGTGACGAAGGCGCTGTCGCCGAGCTGTTGTGCCATCGACAGCTGCGTCATCGTGCCGCTGTCGAGCAGGCCGACGAAGGGTGCAATATCCCCGTCGCCCGGCGTGCTGCCGACGACGTTGCGCCAGAGCTGGCGAACGAAGTCGCGGTTGGAATGGGACCCTGCCAGCGCGGCGAAGAAGTCGCTGGTGATCACGGTGCGCATCAGCGATTCGTACGGTGTGCCGGCGTCGATCAACGCCAGCCCGATGCCGGCGATGGCCGGCTCCGCGAGGGAGCCGGGGCCGAGCAGCGTGTAGATCAGCTGTGCGGTGCGCATCGCGTTGCCGCCGGCGCCGGTGTCGAGCGCGAGGTCGAGGTCGGTGAAGTCCAGCCGCTCGATGCCGGCGAGCGTGTCGCTGCCCTCGTCGCCGCGCTGGTCGGCGACACGCCAGCCGCCGCCCGACTTCACCACCGTGTAGCCGGCGCGGTCGCCGGCATAGCGGGCGACGTCGAGGCCGGGGCCGCCGTCGAGCGTGTCGTCGCCGCCGCGGCCCTGCAGCAGGTCGTTGCCGCGCATCCCGTGCAGCCGGTTGGCCAGCTGGTTGCCGAGCAGCTCGTCGGCGCCGTCGCCACCCCAGACATGCTCGATCACGGTGCCGAGCGCGATCGTCAGCGCCTGGCCGTCGATGCGGCTGGCCGCACCCGGGGTGAGGTCGATGCGGCTCGCGGTCGAGACCGCGGCGGCGTTGAGCGTGTCCTCGCCTGCTGCATCCGACAAGGTCGCGCGCGCAGCCTGCCGGATGACGCTCTCCGCGAACTCGTCGGTGTAGACGAAGGTGTCGTCGACGCTTGCGGGGCGGCCGATCGTGCGCAACGTCCAGGCGTTCAGCGAGCCGATGTCGGAGGCGTAGGTGTCGGTCACCGTCAGCGTCCAGAGACCGCGCGCGCTCTCACCCATCGACAGCACGGTCGTGAACGTGAAGTCGATGTAGGTCACGTCGTTGCCGAAGGGCGAGAAGCCGCCGCCACCGGGGTTCGAGAGCAGCCAGCTCTCGGTGCCTGCGGGCGAAGTCAGCTTCAGCCTCAGGTCGCCGATGTAGTCGTGCGGCAGGTCGACCGTGACCTCGACGCGTTCGATCTCGAGGTCGTTCGCGATCGACACCGTCTGCACGAGAGCGCCCTTGCCGTCCGGAATGGCGGCGACGACGTTGCTCGTTGCGCTGGCCTCGGCGAGATTGGCCGAGGTGCGCGCGCGGCTTCCCCAGCTCTCGGCCAGGCGCACGGCCGCTCGCGCATCGACGAGGCCGAAGCCGAGGTCGTGGCTGATGGCGTCGAAGTGCAGCCCGCCGCCGTTCCAGTGGCGCGCGCCGTTGAACTGCCAGGTGTTTTGCGTCCCCGCCGTCTCGCGCGCCGAGCAGGCCAGGATCAGCTGCACATCGCGCCAGCCGAGCGCCGGGTTGGCCTCGAGCATCAGCGCGACCACCCCCGACACCACCGGCGCGGCGAACGAGGTCCCGGAGAGCATCGTGGTGTCGCCGCCGTCGTAGCCGGCGAGGCCGGAGCGGTCGGTGGTGAGGATGTTCGACAGCGGGTCGCCGCCGCCACCGCCCGGCGCCGAGATCAGCACCGAGGCCCCCGGGGAGCTGTACGACGTGCTGTCGCCGCGGAAGTCGGTGGCGCCGACGGTGACGATGTAGCGGCTGTTTTGGAAGTTGTGCAGGTTGGTGTCGTCGCCGAAGGCGTAGCTGTTGCCGGCCGACTGCACGACCACGGTGCCCAGGCCGCCGCGGCCGGTATCGGCCAGCAGCTTCAGCGCATCGCCGGCGGCCGCGAACGCGGGCTTTCGGAAGTTGTCGTAGAAGGCCCAGGGCGCGGTCGACCAGTACTGCGGCGCGTAACCCCAGCTGTCGTTGAGGATGTCGACCTCGCGCGCGTAGCCGTAGGCGTTGGCGATCGACTGCGGGGTCGTGGTCTTGTCGAGCGGGGAGTAGTACGAGACCAGCGTCGCGCCGTAGGCAACGCCCACCGTGCCCTTGCCGTCGCGAAGCGCGCCGATCACGCCCGAGACCGCGGTGCCGTGGTTGTCTTCCTCGAGCAGCGGGTCGCCGGCGCCTGGCACCTGCGGGTCGGCGGCGCTTCGGCCGCGCGCGGTGTCGACGTTGGCGCCGAGGTCGCCGTGTCGCGAGTCGATGCCTTGGTCGAAGACACCGACGGCGACGCCCTTGCCGGTGTACTCCGGCCACAGCGGCAGCACGTTGGCGCCGATGCCGGGGTACAGGTGCCACTGCAAGCCGACCAGCGGGTCGGCGGGCAGCACGATGCCGGGCGTGCTGTCGTCGTCCTGGATGTGGCCGGCGCCGACCGCACGGCCGACGATGCCGCTGCTGGGCGAGGTCAGCCTTGCGTAGGCCACCTCGGTCGACTCGAAGCGGTTGTCCTGCAGCAGCGGCACGACGAACTCGGCCTTTGTCTCGCCGGCGGGAATCGAGATCGTCGCCTCGGTGGGCTCGAAGTCCTCGCCGGCATTGGCGGTGCTGGTGGCGTCGATGCCGGCACGCACGGTGAACAGCGCGCTCGAAGGCCGCGACAGCGTGATCACGAAGCGCAGTTCCCTGGCGCCCTCGCTCGCGCTGGCGTCGGCGATCGACACCTCGAGTGGCGGCGGCTCGGTCGTGAAGGTGTAGCCGCTGTGGCCGGCGAAGGCATTGCCGACCCTGTCCTTGACGATGCCGGGGTCGAGGTCGATGCGGTAGCCGGTGAGTCCGATCAGGTTGTCGGTGGGGTCGATCTTCAGCGTGTCGCTGCCGAGCGAGAGGTTCGGGCTGTTGCGGACGTTGTAGGTGGCGACGACCGTCCCGGCCTCGGTGCGCAGCGTGATGGTGCCGCTGCCGAGTTCGACCGGCTCGCTGAAGACGATCAGGATGTCGCCGCCCACCGGTGCGTCCTTCGTGCCTTGGGCAGGGTTGAAGGCGGAAATCGTCGGCGGCGTCCTGTCCGTGTACTTGGCGGTCGAGATCAGCTGGTCGGCGAAGTCCAGCCACTCGACGTTGCGCAGCCGGTCGGTGCCTTCGCCGGGAGTGGTGACCGTCAGCACGCCGGTGCCTTCGTCGAACGACAAGGTCGCGGCCACCAGCGTGGTGGTGGGGAAGTAGGCGGTGTCGTCGCCGGTGCCGCCGTCGATCTGGTCGTCGCCCGGCCCGCCGGTGAGGTCGTCGTCGCCTTCGCCGCCGAACAGCGTGTCGTTGCCGCGGTCGCCGTCGAGTTCGTCGGCGCCGGCGCTGCCGGTCAGCGTGTCGGCATGGGGGGTTCCGTAGACGGCTTCGATCGACACCAGCGTGTCGTTGCCGTCGCCGCCGCTCGCGGTGCCGAACGCCAGGTTGACGGTGACGCCGGTGCTGCCGAGTCCGAACAACGCCGCGTCGACGCCGTCGCCGCCGTCGAGCATGTCGTCGCCGAGCCCACCGACCAGGAAGTCGTCGCCGGCCTTGCCGCGAAGCGTGTCGTTGCCGCTGTCGCCGGTGAGTGCGTCGAAGCCATCGGTTCCGGTCAGCTGCTGGCCAGCGCCGAGCAGCGACGCCACTTCGAGCGAGAGCACGTAGTCGACCGCCTCGCCGCCGAACAGGTCCTCGACCTTGACGTACAGCGTGTTCAGCAACGGCGGGCCGTCGTAGACGAACACCACCGAACCCTCGGTGGCGCCGAAGACACTCGAGACGTAGGTCGATCCCCAGCCGTGGAAGGGTTGGTCGCCCGGATAGGCCAGCGTGACCAGCAGCGCGGAGAAGTCCGGCACGCTCCAGACGTTGGCCGGGCCGTGGTTGTTCACCGGGTCGATCGACACCGTGAGCTTGTAGGTGCCGGGCGTCGGCAGCCGCAGGTTGAACCAGTCGGCACTGTCCTTGGCCGAGAGTTCGCCGTACGACAGTTCGCCGGGCTGGACGCGGAAGTCCGAGGCGATGCCGCTGGCGCTGTCGGCCGCGCGCGCGCGCTCGTCGAAGGCGCTCAGTGCGCCGCTCAACTTGGCCATCGGTCCTCCCTCGCTTCGCCGCCGCCGGGATGACAGACCCGTGGCCGTACGGTCGGCGCGGGCAGTCTAGGCAGCCGGCGGCGGCCGCGAAATCGGGGACAACGAGAGCCGGCCGCGGCGCGGCGGGCGCGGCTTGCCGCAGCACAATCGCCGCTCGGAAGGAGGCAAGGTGAAGCTGCTCGAGCTTGGAGCCAAGGCCTGCGCCGTTGCGGCGGGGCTGTTGTTGACGGTGATCACGCTGATGACCTGCGTCAGCCTGATCGGCCGCAACACCGTCGGCTGGACGATCGTCGGCGACTTCGAGCTCTCGGGCGCGGCGGCGGGGGCGGCGATCGCGCTCTTCCTGCCCTGGTGCCAGCTGCGGCGCGGCAACATCATCGTCGACTTCTTTACCGTCCGCACCGCCGAGCGCACGCGCGAGGGGCTCGACCGCGCCGGCGCGCTGCTCTACGCCGCGGTGCTCGGGCTGATGTGCTGGCGGACGACGATCGGCGGCGTCAACGCGTGGAAGTCGCAGTCGGGAACGATGATGCTCGGCTTCCCGGAGTGGGTGGTCTATGCGGCGATGATTCCGCCGCTGGCACTTTGCACCGCGATCGGGCTCGTGCAGGCCTGGCGCGGCTTCGGCGGCGCGAGAGCATGAGCCCGCCGGGCCGCCCCAAGGGCGAATACCGGCGTGCGCAGCACGAAGGTGCGCCGATGAGCACGCCGGGACGCCCCAAGGGCGAATGCCGGCGTGCGCAGCACGAGGGAACACCAGTGAGCCCCGCCCGCAGCGGGCTCGGTCGATGACGCCGCTGACGCTGACCTTGCTGATCTTCGGCGTGATGCTCGCGCTGATGGTCGTTCGCACGCCGATCGCGGTGGCGATGTTTGCCGCCGGCGCCATCGGCTACGTGCTTCAGTCGGGCTGGCTGCCGCTGGCCAACTTCCTGAACAGCCAGGCGTATGCGCGATTCGCGAGTTACGACCTCAGTGTCATCCCGCTCTTCATCCTGATGGGCAACTTCGCCACCCAGGGCGGCATCTCGCGGGCGCTGTTCGAGTTCGCCGCCGCGGTGATGGCGCGTTTCAAGGGCGGGCTGGCGATGGCCTCGGTGCTGGCCTGTGCCGCCTTCGGCGCCATCTGCGGCTCGTCGGTGGCCACCGCCGCGACGATCACCTCGGTGGCACTGCCCGAGATGCGCCGCCACGGCTACAGCGGGCGGCTGGCCACCGGCACGCTGGCTGCCGGCGGCACGCTCGGCATCCTGATCCCGCCCTCGGTGCCGCTGGTGATCTACGCCATCCTCACCGAGCAGAACATCGCCAAGCTGTTCGCGGCGGCGATGATCCCGGGGCTGATCGCGATGCTCGGCTACATGGTCGCGATCGCGGTCTACGTGCGGCTGGTGCCCGGCCATGCGCCGGAGCACGACGAGGTGCCGCGGCTGACGCTGCACGCCCTGGGGGGCGTGGCGCCGATCGCGGCGATCTTCCTGCTCGTCTTCGGCGGCATCTACGGCGGCAAGTTCACGCCCACCGAAGGCGCCGCGGTGGGGGCCGCGGCGACCTTCGTCGCCGCGCTGGCCAAGCGCGAGATCACCTGGCCGAAGTTCAAGCACTGCTTCTACGCCACCGCCGAGGCCTCGGCGATGATCTTCCTGATCTTCCTCGGTGCCGACCTGATGAACGCCGCGCTGGCACTGACGCAGGTGCCGGCGCAACTCGCCGGCGTCGTCAAGGGCTGGGGGCTGCCGCCGGTGGGGGTGGTGGCGGCGATCCTGCTCTTCTACGTCGTGCTCGGCGCGGTGATGGACGAGCTGAGCATGATCCTGCTGACGATCCCGATCTTCTTCCCGATGGTGATCGGGCTCGACTTCGGCATGCCGAAGGAAAGTGTCGCGATCTGGTTCGGCATCATGGTGCTGATGACGGTGGGCTTCGGGCTGCTGGCGCCGCCGGTGGGCTTGAACGTCTACGTCGTCAACGGGCTCGCGAAGGAGGTGCCGATCGCCGAGAGCTACCGCGGCGTGGTGCCGTTCCTGGTGGCCGACACGCTGCGAACGCTGCTGCTGCTGGCTTTCCCCGTGATCTCGCTGTGGGTGCTTCAATTCCTGCGATGAGACCCCGATGCCCCTCCCAGCCGGCGCGGGTGCATGGCCTTCGCGAGGGGGCCCGACCTGTTGTGGGTAGCCGACGAGCGATCGCCCGGCTCGAAGCCCGGCCAATCGCTTGGTCCGAATTGGTCTTCCGATAATCGCCGCGCCCTGCGGCTCGCAGGAGCGGGCCGGGGTTCACGACAAGAAGGAGACAACCATGTCGGCAAGACTTCTCTGGGCCGCGCCGGCCCTGCTGCTGGCCGCTTGCCAGACCACGCCCCCGGCGGCACCGCCACCACCGGCCGCCCCCGCCGCCGCCGCGCCCGCGGCGCCGCCGCCGGCCTGGGCGCAGGGCCGTGGCGCGCAGTACGCCAACTCGCGGCTGGCACCGGTGCCCGGTCGGATGACCGCGACGCCGCCGGCCGAGATCCCGGTGGCCAGCTTCAAGCTGCCGCCCGGCTTCAAGGCCGAGCTGTGGGCGCACGGTATGCCCGGTGCACGCGCAATGGCACGCGGCGACGGCGGCAAGATCTACGTCGGCACCCGCGGCATCGGCCGCGTCTACGAAGTCACCGACCAGGGCGGGCAGCGCACCAGCCGGGTCGTCGTCGACAAGCTGACGCAGCCCGCCGGTGTCGCGACCCGCGGCGGCAGCCTGTACGTGTTCGCGATCGACAAGGTGCTGCGCTTCGACGGCATCGAGGCCAACCCGGGGGTGGCGCCGGTCGACATGACGGCGGCCTTCCGGCTGCCGAAGGAACAGCACCACAACTGGAAGTACGTCGCCTTCGGGCCCGACGGCAAGCTCTACGTGCCCTTCGGCGCGCCCTGCAACATCTGCGTGCCGGGCGACGAGTACGCTCAGATCCGGCGTTTCAACGCCGACGGCTCGGGCATGGAGGTGATCGCGCGCGGCGTCCGCAACTCGGTCGGCTTCGATTGGCACCCGGTGACGCGCGAGCTGTGGTTCACCGACCATGGCCGCGACTGGATGGGTGACGACGGCCCCGAGGACGAGCTGAACCGCGTGCCGCGCACCGGGCTGAACTTCGGCTTTCCGTACTGCCACGCGGGCGGCGTGCCCGACCAGGACATCAAGAAACCCGACCCTGCGCCGGCGTCACGCTGCCGGTGCAGACGATGGGCCCGCACGCGGCGGTGATGGGGGTGCTGTTCTACACCGGCAGCATGTTCCCGGCCGAATACCGCAACACGATGTTCGTCGCGCGCAAGGGCTCGTGGAACCGCACGAAGAAGTTCGGCTACGACGTCGTCAACGTGCGCGCCGAGGCCGACGGCCGCAACCCGCGCATCACGCCGTTCATGACCGGCTTCATGGACCCCGCCACCGATGCCTTCAGCGGCCGCCCGGCGTACCTGCTGCAGCTGCCGGATGGTTCGATGCTGGTCTCCGACGAGCAGCTCGGGGCGATCTACCGCATCAGCTACGGCCGCTGATGCGCCGCGGTCGGCGCGCGGCCGTCGCGATGGTGCTGCTGGGCGCCGCCGCGGCGGCGGCCGCCGCCGAGCCGCGTGCCGACCGGCTGGCGCAGTGCGCCGCGTGCCACGGGCCCGAGGGCCGCTCGGCGACGCCGGGCACGCCTTCGCTGGCCGGGCAGCCGCGGCTGTTCGTCGAGAACCAGCTCGTCATCATCCGCGAAGGGCTGCGCGAGGTGCCGGCGATGGCCGACCTCGTGCGTGGCATGTCCGACGACGAGATCTCGGCGCTCGCCACCTACTATGCCTCGCGGCCGCCGCGGCCGCCGGCGCCGGCCACGTTGCCCGGGCGCAAGCGCGCCGGGGCCGAGCTGTCGCGCCGGCTGCTGTGCGGCAGCTGCCACCTGGGCGACTACAGCGGGCAGCAGCAGGTGCCGCGGCTGGCCGGCCAGGACGAGGCCTACCTGCTGCAGGCGATGAAGCAGCTGCGCGACCGTCCGGGCCCGGGGCGTGACACCATCATGGCCGCGACGCTGCGCGGCCTGAGCGACGACGACCTCGTCAACCTCGCGCACCACCTCGCGCACGCGGCGCCGTGACGTCGACGCGGCTGCGCCGCAGCGGTCGCGCGGTGGGGTCGGGATGCGGTGGCCGGGCGCCCTCGCGGGCACGCCGGGTTCGTTCGCGGCTTCAGGACGCCGGCAGGCCGGCGGCCTGAAGCCAGTCGGCCAGCTGGGCGCGGTGGGCGCGGTTGGCCTCCGAGTTGCCCAGATAGTTCCGGCGCACGTTCGTCACCGTGCCGTACCGCGGCCGGGCGGCGACCCACGGCAGCCAGCGCGCGACGAGCTCGGTGCGCCCGAGCTGGTGTGCGGCCGCCACGCCGCAGAGGTAGCCGCCGGGCAGGTCCGGGTTGGCGGCGATCGCCCGCTCGGCCGCTGCCAGTGCCGCGGCCGCGTCGCCGAGGTCCAGTGCCGCGCGCGCCAGGTGCCAGTGCCAGGTGGCGCGCAGCGGCTCGCAGGGGCTGAGGTCGAAGGCGCGGGCGCACAGCGCCGCGGCTTCCTGCGGGTGGCCCTGCACGATGCGGATGTAGGCCAGGTTGCCCCAGGCCGGCGCCATGTCGGGCACCAAGCGCAGGCAGTGGCGGAACAGCTCCTCGGCGCGGCCATGTTCGCCGCCCAGATGCACCAGCAGCGCCTGCGTGAAGTAGCCGTCGTGCATCTCGGGCGCCAGCGAGAGCGCCCGCTTCACGTCGTGCAGCGCCGCCGCGACCGTCTCGTCGCGCGGCAGGCCCTGCCAGCCGTAGTTGGCGGCGCGAAAGCCGGCGTAGGCCCGGCAGGCCAGGCCGAGGGGCTCGTCGGCGTCGTCGTCCACGGCACGCCCGGCGAGCGTCCAGGCGGCTTCGTTGGTCCTCTCGTTCTGCGGCCGGCAGTACAACGCCACCCACGACTGCATCGCCAGCTGCCGCGGGACCGACAGGGTGCCGGAGGCATCGCTGGCCAGCGCCGACATGAGCTGCAGCTCGAGCGCCCGCGCCAGGCGTTCGACCACCGGGCCGGACAGCTCGGGCCCGTCGAGCGGGGGGCTCGGCACGGCGTCGGTCCACAGCAGCTCGTGGCTCTGCGCGTCGATCAGCTCGGCGCGGATCCGCAGGCCGCTGCCCTGGGCGACGATGCTGCCGTCGACGACATAACGCGCGCCAAAGACCTGCGCCACCTGGCCGATCAGGTCCGGCCCATCGGACAGCGCGAGCACGCTGCCGCGGGCCATCACCGTGCACGGGGTGTGGCGCGAGAGCGCGGCGATCAGGCCTTCGAGCAGCCTCTCGCGCAGCGCCGACAGGCGGTTGCCGAGCCCGACGGCACGGAAAGGCAGCACCGCGAGCCGCGGCCCGGCGCTCTTGTCGGCCGCCGCCCTGGCCACCGACGCCACCAGCCGGTAGCCGCGTCGGGGCACGGTGGCGATGTACACCGGCGTGCGCTCGTCGGCCGAGAGCAGCTGGCGCAGCCGCGCGATCGCCTCGTAGATGGAGCCGCTGGTCACGCGCACGCGTCCCCACACCTGGTCGTGCAGCGCCTGCGAGCCGACCACCTCGCCCGGGTTCGCACAAAGTGCGAGCAGCACCTGCGTCAGCCGCGGCTCGAGCTTGCGGCGCTGGCCGTCGAGCTCGATCTCGTCCAGCCCCGGGTGCAGCGTGAAGCGGCCGATGCGCCATGCACCGGGCAGCAGGGGTCGGGGGTGCAGCATCGCGCGGCGATCTTAAGGAAACCTTCAGCCTTCGCCACCGCCGGAACCTGGACGGTGCGAAGAGACTGCGTGCCTCCGACACGGCCGGGAGAAGGGCATGCACCGAGCACGATCGTCACCGAGGCCGCCCGCGGCCGGCATCGCCACGGCGGTGGCGGTGGGTCTCGCGGCCTGGCTGGCCAACGTGACGCCGTCGGCGGCCCAGGGTATGCCGGGCGCGGTCACGATCGCGCCTCCGGCCTGGGCCTACCCGGTCTCGCGTCCGCTGCCGCCGCTGGCCGAGGTGCCCGACGCGCAGGTGCCGCAGCGCCTGCCAGGATCGAACGCTGCCTACAGCAAGGCGCAGCTGCGCAACCTGTACCAAGTGCCCGACTGGCGCCCGGAGCTGCGCGACCCTGCGCCGGCGATGCCGCCGATCGTCGCCAGCGGCCGCAACCCCGGGGTCTTCGCCTGCGGCTACTGCCACCTGCCCACCGGCACCGGCCGGCCGGAGAACGCCAACCTCACCGGGCTCACCGCGGCTTACATCACGCAGCAGCTGACCGACTTCCGCAGCGGCGCCCGCAAGAGCACGGTGGCGGCCATGCTGCCGCAGGCGATCATGGTGCGCAATGCGAAGAACGCCAGCGATGACGAGGTCGCCGCCGCGGCGCGATGGTTCGCGGCGCTGCCGGGGCGCTCGCTGGTCACCGTCGTCGAAACCGCCACCGTGCCGCGCAGCGAGCCGCGCGGCTGGATGCTGATGCCGGTGGAGGGCGGCGGCAGCGAGCCGATCGGCCAGCGCATCGTCGAGCTGCCGCGGGACGTGGCGGCGGTGGAGCTGCGCGACCCGGCGGCCGCTTACGTGGCGCACGTGCCCCCGGGCAGCGTCGAGCGGGGCCGGCAGCTCGCTGGCGACCTCGCCCGCGGCGCGCCCTGCGCCGGCTGCCATGGCCCCGACCTCAGGGGCCTCGGCGACATCCCTCGCCTGGCCGGCCGCTCGCCCAGCTACCTGATGCGCCAGCTGGTGGACTTTGCCTCGGGCGCGAGGCAGGGCGCCGCCGCGGCGCCGATGGTCGAGGCGGCAAAGACCTTGAGCGAGCCCGACATGATCGCGCTCGCGGCCTTCGCGGCGTCGCTGCCGCCCTGATCGCCGCGGGCGGCGCGCGCCCGCCGCGGACCCTCCGGGAAAACCGCGACTGCCTAGCTCGGGGCAGGGCGTTAAGGTGGGGCTCGAAGTCGTTCTCCCGGAGACTCCAACATGATGAAACGCCGTTCCCTCATCCAAGGTGCCGCCGCCGCGGCCACCCTCGGCACCCCGCTGGCCGCGCTCGCCCAGCAGTCGGTGACGCTGAAGTTCCACACCTTCATCTCGCCGGTGTCGAACCCCTGGGTGACGATGCACAAGCCGTGGATGGAGAAGGTCGAGAAGGAGTCCGGCGGCCGCATCAAGTTCGAGGGCTACCCGGCGATGCAGCTCGGCGGCACGCCGGTGCAGCTGTACGACCAGGCGCGCGACGGTGTCGTCGACATTGTCTGGACGCTGCCCGGCAACACTGCAGGCCGCTTCCCGCGCGTCGAGGTCTTCGAGCTGCCGTTCATGATGAACAACGCCGAGGCGACCTCGAAGGCCTACTGGGAGTACTTCCAGACCCAGTGCCCCGACGAGTTCAAGGAGACCCAGGTGCTCGCGCTGCACGTGCACGGGCCCGGCATGTTCCATTCGGCCACCAAGCTGATCAAGAGCCCGGCCGACCTGCGCGGCATGAAGGTGCGCGGCCCGACGCGGCAGGTGACGAAGATGCTCGGCGCGGTGGGTGCCATTCCGGTCGGCATGCCGCTGCCGCAGATTCCGGACGCGCTGTCGAAGGGCACCATCGACGCCTGCGTGATCCCGTGGGAGATCGTGCCGTCGGTCAAGGTGCACGAGCTCACCAAGTTCCACAGCGAGTTCGACAACACCGGCGGTGCGCTCTACACGACCACCTTCGTGATGACGATGAACAAGGCCAAGTACGACGGCCTGGCCCCCGACCTGAAGAAGGTGATCGACGCCAACTCCGGGCTTGGCGCCTCGGCCTGGCTCGGCAAGACCCAGCAGGCGAGCGACGCGCTCGGCCGCAAGCCGGCGGTGGACCGCGGCAACACCATCTACCAGATCACCGCCGCAGACCGCGAACAGTTCGTCAAGCTCTCGGCGCAGAACGACGAGGAGTGGGCGGCCGACATGGACAAGCGCGGCTTCAAGGGCAAGGCGCTGCTCGACTCGGCACGCTCGCTGATCGCGAAGCACGGCAGGGGCTGACCGCCGCGCGCCCGGAAGGCGCCGGCGGCGAAACCGGCCGGGAAGGGGTTCGATGCCGGAGCGCAGTTCGGGCTGGCGCAGCCTTGGCCGGGTGCTGGGGTGGGCCGGGTTGCGACCGGCGGCGCCACCGCCTCGCGAACCCGACCCCGAGGCCGAGCTGCAGCGGCTGCGCCGGCTGCTGCAGGAGGCCGCCGCGCGCGAGGCGGCGCTGCACGACGAGATCGAACACCTCGCCGACAGCGAGCGCTTCACGCGGCTGATCGCCGACAACCTGCCGTCGCGCGTCGCCTACTGGGACCGCGAGCTGCGCTGCCGTTTCGTCAACCGCATCGGTCACGAGTTCTGGGGCAAGACGCGCGACGACTTCATCGGCCGCACCAGCCGCGAGATCTTCGGCACCTCCTTCACCGGCGCCAACGAGCCCTATTCGCAGGCGGCGCTGCGCGGCGAGCCGCAGGACTTCGAGCGCATCGAGAAGCGCCCGGACGGCCGCACCGCGGTGATGTGGATGCACTACGAGCCCGACCTGCGCGACGGCGAGGTGGTCGGCTTCTTCTCGCTGGCCACCGACATCACGCGCGTTCACGAGGCCGAGCACCAGCTGCGCGACAGCAACGCCGAGCTCGCGCAGGCGCGTGACCGCGCCGAGGCCGCCAGCCGCGCGAAGAGCATGTTCCTGTCGAACATGAGCCACGAGATCCGCACGCCGATGAACGCCATCCTCGGCCTGGCGCACCTGATGAGCCGTGACGCCGCCGACCCGGCGATGGTCAAGCGGGTCGAGATGCTGGGCGACGCGGCGTCACACCTGCTGCAGATCATCAACGACATCCTCGATCTCTCGAAGATCGAGGCCGGGCAGATGAAGCTCGACGAGGCCGACTTCGCGCTCGACACCGTGCTCGCACGCGCCTGCACGCTCGTGGTCGACCGCGCCCGGGCCAAGGGGCTCGAGCTGGTGCTCGACACCGACCACCTGCCCGAGCATGCACACGGTGATGCGACGCGGCTCGTGCAGGCGCTCGTCAACCTGCTGTCCAACGCGGTCAAGTTCACCGAACGCGGCAGCGTCAGGCTTCGCGGCGACCTGCTCGACGCTGGACCGCCGCTCGAGCTGCGCTTCGAGGTCCACGACACCGGCATCGGCATCGACGCCGAGGTGCTGCCGACGCTGTTCCAGCCCTTCCAGCAGGCCGATGGCTCGACGACACGCCGCTTCGGCGGCACCGGCCTCGGGCTGGCGATCACGCGGCGCATCGCCGAGCTGATGGGCGGCGAGGTCGGTGCCGTGAGCACGCCGGGGCAGGGCAGCCGCTTCTGGTTCACGGCGCGGCTCGGCGCTGCCGCGCGGCCGGTGCCGGTGCCGGCGCCGCAGCTGGCCGGGCGCCGCGCGCTGGTGGTCGACGATCTGGCGGAGGCGCGCGAGGCGCTCGCCGAGATGCTGACGCGGCTGGGCCTGGTGCCCGAGGTCGCCGACGGCGCGGCGCAGGCGGTCGAGAGGTTCGGCCGGTCGCTCGAGCGCGGCGCCGGGCCCGATATCTTGTTGCTCGATTGGCTGATGCCCGGTGCCGACGGCATCGCCACCGCCGCACGCCTGCGCGAGCGTGCCGAGCAGCACCGGCCGCGGGCACTGCTGCCGCCGATGGTGCTGGTGAGCGCGAGCGACGACCCTTCGCTGCCGGCCCGCGCGCGCGACGCGGGCTTTGCCGAGCTGCTGCTGAAGCCGGTGACACCGTCGGCGCTGCACGATGGCCTGCTGCGCGCATTGCAGCGCCAGCCGCTGCCACCTTCGCCGACGCCTCCGGGGGGCATTGCGGCCACGATCGCGGCGCTGAAGCGCGACCATGCCGGTGCCCGCGTGCTGCTGGCCGAGGACAACCCGGTCAACCAGCAGGTCGCGGCCGAGCTGCTGCGTGTGCTGGCCTTCGAGATCGGGCTCGCCGACGACGGCGTTGCCGCGGTTCGGATGGCGCTGCAGGGCTGCGCCAGCGGCCCCTGGCACCTGATCCTGATGGACGTGCAGATGCCGGCGATGGACGGCCTGGAGGCCACGCGCGAGCTGCGCAGGCACGCCCGCCTCGACGGCACCGCGATCATCGCGATGACCGCCGACGCCTTCGCCGAGGACCGCGAGGCCTGCCTGGCGGCCGGCATGGACGACCATGTACCCAAGCCGGTCGACCCGGCGCAGCTCTACGCGGTGCTGCGTTGCTGGTTGCCGGGGCGCCGCCTTCCGCCGAACTGAGTCGGATCCGCCCTCTTTATCGGGCTTAGGCGGTTGCCGCGCGCGCCTAGAGTCGTCGCGCATGACTTTGCCGCCGAATCCCGCGATCGATGCCGAACTGCCGGCGCTGCTGAAGCGGCTGCACGAGCAGCTTGCCGCCGGCGACGCCGCGGGCGGCGCCGCGACGATCGAAGCCATCGGCTCGCCGCGCCTGGCTGCCGCGCCGACGCTGGTGGCCGCGCTGTGCCTTGGCGGCACCTCGCTGGCGGTGCGCGTGGCGGCCGGTGCCGACCCGTCGCGCGACGCGGCCGCGAACACCCACGCCGTCCTGGACGCGCTGTGCACCCTGATCGAGCCGCCGCCCGGCGCACCTGCCGACCATGAGCAGCGGGTCGCGCAGGGGCTGATCGACGGCTTCGGGCTCGAGGCCGATGCCGCGTCGCTGCTCGACCTCGCACGCGCCGAGTTCCTGATCGCCGAAGGCCCGCCGGCCGAGGTGCCCGAGGCGGTGCTGGCGGCGATGCGCCACCAGGCCTGGGAGCTGGCGCTGCGCGGCCTGACGCGCGTGCGCGCGAGCCTCGGCGCGGCGACGCCGCGCGCCACCTACGGCACCGGCGCGATGTGCCTGCACAAGCTCGGCCGCTACCGCGAGGCCGAGCAGTGGGCGCAGGAAGGGCTGGGCGACCAGCGCTCGCTGCTCGCCATCGGCCCGGTGAAGACCGAGGCCGAACTGATGGGTCTGTGGGGCAAGCACCGCTGCCCCACCGTCAGCATCGTCTGCACGACCTACAACCACGAGCGCTACGTCGAGCAGGCGATCCGCGGCTTCCTCTCGCAGGACTGCCCGTACCCGTTCGAGATCCTGATCCACGACGATGCGTCGACCGACGGCACGCAGGACATCGTCCGCGACTGGCAGCGCCGCTACCCGAACGTCATCCGGCCGGTGCTGCAGACCGAGAACCAGTTTTCCAAAGGCGTGCGGCCCTTCGAGCTGCTGCTGGCGAGAGCACGCGGCGAGTTCGTCGCCTGCTGCGAGGGCGACGACTTCTGGATCGAACCCGGCAAGCTGCGAAAGCAGGTCGGCTTCCTTCAGCGCCACCCGGACGTCTCGTGCTCGGCGCACAACTACCTTCACTTCCACGAGTCGACGCTCACGGTGCGGCCGTGGAGCCGCATCGGCAAGGACTTCTTCCTGTCGCAGCGTGCGCTGATGGGGGTGCAGACGCTGCTGTGGTTCCCGACGCTGGTCTTCCGCCGCCACTTCTCGGTGCTGCCGCCGGAGCGCGACTTCGCCGCCTTCGGCGACCAGTTCCTCACCAGCTACCTCGGCACCTTCGGCCGCTGCGCGTACTTCGAGACGATGACCGGCGCGGTGCGGCGCGAGAACGAGTTCAGCATGTGGAGCCCGCTGTCGAAGACCGAGAAGGAGCGCCGCCGCGTCAAGACCTGGGCGGCGATGCTGCGCCTGCACGAGCGGCTCGGCAACCGCCAGGCGGTGGACGACGTGATGGCCAAGATCACCGCGTCGACGCTCGACGCCGCCACCCGCGACGCCATCGTCGAGGCCTCGGCACGGGCCTGCGCGCCGGCGCTGGCGGCGGCGTGAGAGACATGGCCGTGCAAGACAAGCCGATCTTCGTCACCCAGCCCTACCTGCCGCCGCTGCAGGAGTTCCTGCCCTACCTGGTCGAGATCTGGGAGAGCAAGAAGCTCACCAACGGCGGGCCGATGCACGCGCAGCTCGAGCGCGAGCTGTGCAGCTACCTCGGCGTCGAGCACATCTCGCTGTTCGCCAACGCCACCATCGCACTCGTGACGGCGACGCAGGCGCTGCGAGTCACCGGCGAGGTGATCACGACGCCGTACTCCTTCGTCGCCACCGCGCACTCGCTGCTGTGGAACGGCATCCAGCCGGTGTTCGCCGACATCGACCCGGTGACGCTGAACCTCGACCCCGGCCGCATCGAAGCTGCGATCACGCCGCGAACGACGGCGATCATGCCGGTGCACTGCTACGGCAACCCCTGCGACATCGACGCCATCCAGCGCATCGCCGACAACTACAACCTGCGCGTGATCTACGACGCCGCGCATGCTTTCGGTGTTCGCCGAGGCGGCCGCAGCATCCTGCAGGCGGGCGACCTCTCGGTGCTGAGCTTTCACGCCACCAAGGTCTTCAACACCTTCGAAGGCGGCGCGATCGTCTCGCCCGACGCGAAGACCAAGCAGCGCATCGACCACCTGAAGAACTTCGGCTTCGTCGACGAGGTGACGGTGGTGGCGCCGGGCATCAACGGCAAGATGAGCGAGATCAACGCCGCCTTCGGGCTGCTGCAGTTGCAGCATGTCGAACGTGCGCTCGCGCGCCGGCGCGAGATCGACGCGCTGTACCGCCAGCTGCTGCGCGGCGTGACCGGCATCACCTGCGTGCAGCCGAGCGGGCAGGACCAGCCCAACTGCTCGTACTTCCCGATCCTCGTCGACGAGCGCTACCCGGTCGACCGCGACGCGCTGTACACACGCATGCGCGAGCAGGGCGTGTTCGCGCGGCGCTACTTCCACCCGCTGATCAGCAGCTTCCCGATGTACCGCGGGCTGCCGAGCGCGGCGAGCACGAACCTGCCGGTGGCGACGAGGATGGCGCAGCAGATCATCTGCCTGCCGATCTACCCGGCGATGAGCGACGCCGACGTCGAGAGGGTGGCCGCCTGCGTGGTGGCCCGCGCAGAGGCCGAGGAGACATGCGCAGTGGCGTGATGTGCCTCTCGGGGCACAACCACCGCGCCGTGATCGCGCTCGCCCGCTGGGCGGCCGTCACCGGGGTGCCGCTGCACCTGGTGGGCGGCGGCAAGGCCGACCCGGTCGCACTGACCGACCATGCCGGCCTCGCCTTCGTTCAGCGTGAATCGCCGACGCTGGATGTCCGCGAGACCTGCGCCTGGATCGGCGCGCTGCGCCAGCTGCACCGCTACGACCGTGTCGTGATCGCGCCGTCGACCGAGTTCTTCAACCGCTTCCTGCTGCGACACCGACGCGAGATCGAGGCCGCCGGCGGCATCGTGCCGCTGGTCGACGAGGCGTTGTACGCGCGGCTGTCGGACAAGCAGGCCTTTGCCGAACTGTGCGCGGCGCACGGCATCGCGGTGCCGGCGGTGTTCGACCGCCTGCCCGAACAGGCCCCGTTCGTCGCCAAGCCGCGCCGCTACCTCGGCGCCGCCGGGCGTCAGCTCAAGCCCTGCCTGGTGTTCACCGCCGACGATCGCGACGCTTTCGTGTGCGACGAGTCGAGCGACGACTACTTCTTCCAGGAGCTGGTCGAGGGCGAGAGCCTGTACCTGCTGGCCCACCTGGCACGCGACGGCCGCGCGACGCTCTCTGCGCAGCAGAACCTGATGCAGCAGCGCGGCGGCGGCTCGATCGTGCTCGCCCGCGCGCACGACTTCCACCTCGAGCCCGATGCCCAGCCCTACCTGCAGCTGCTTCGCGAGGTCGGCTTCCACGGCCTGGTGATGATCGAGGTGCGGCGCTGCGCGCGCAGCGGCCGCGCGGTGATGATCGAGGCCAACCCGCGCCTGTGGGGGCCGCAGCAGTTCATGCTTGACCGCGGCGTCGACCCGTTCGCGCCGCTGTTCGCCGACCATTGCGTTGAGGTGCCGAGGCAGTGGCGCAGCAGCGAGATGGGGCACTTCTACTTCTGGTCCGGCGGGCTCGCGCCGCAGCATGGGGCCTGCACCTTCCACGGCTACTCGGCCGAGGGTTTCGTCGCCGACTACGCCGCGATCGCCGCCGCCGACCTCTTCGCGCGCGACGACAGCCGCCGACTGCACCACCACGAACTGATTCCAGCCTGAGGGCACGATGGACAACTCGCACCTGCTCGACCTCTATCACCGCGCCAGCAAGCACAGCAACTACCAGGTGCTGAGCGCCGCGGTGGCCTCGCTGCTCGGCAGCCACACGATCGCGGTGCGAAGCCGTTCCGAGAACGAGCGGCTGGCCTACATGCTGTCGCGGCTGGCGTTCCACGGCCTGCATGTCGCCGACATCGGCGGCAACACCGGCTTCTTCTCGTTCGAACTGCTTCGCCACGGCGCCGGGCGGGTCGACTACTTCGAGGGCAACCCGGCGCATCACGATTTCGTTCGCTCGGCCGCCGACCGGCTGGGGCTCGCCGAGCGGCTGCACACGCACCACCGCTACGTCTCGTTCGACGCGGAGGAGTTCCCGGCGGTCGACTGCACGCTGCTGCTCAACGTCCTCCACCACCTCGGCGACGACTTCGGCGACGCGCGCGCCGACAAGGCCGCGGCGCGCTCGCGAATGCTCGACTGCCTGGCCGCGGTGGCGCGCAGGAGCCGCCTGCTGGTGCTGCAGCTCGGCTTCAACTGGAAGGGCGACCGCCACCAGCCGTTGTTCAGCTCCGGCACCAAGGCCGAGATGATCGACTTCGTCGAGCGCGGCACCGCCGCCGACTGGACGATCGCCCACATCGGCATCGCCTCCCGCCGCGACGGCGAGGTGGTGTTCGAGGACCTGAACGCGCGCAACCTCGGCCGTGACGACTCGCTCGGCGAGTTCCTCAACCGGCCGATCTTCGTGATGCGGTCGCGTCACTTTGGCGCGAGCGGCCGATGAAGCTCCGCAACGACCTCGCAGCCTTGCTGACGCGGCTGCGCGAAGAAGACCTGCAGCGCTTCTGCGCCTTCTACGACAAGTACGCGCCGCACCTGCCGGCGATCGCGAGCGGCCTTTACGACCGGCTGAGCGCAGCCGACCAGTCGCGCTTCCTGCTCTGGATGCTCAAGCGCTGGGCGAAGATCGATCTCGTGAACCCGGTCGAGCGCGGGCTCTATCTCGCCACCGTCGATCGCGTCAAGAACGAGGCCCGCTCCGAGGTGCTGCTCGACGGCCGGCCGTACCGGCTGCGCGACTTCGCGTCGCAGGGGCACGACTTCAAGCTGCTCGGCTACGACTGGGTGCTGGGCGTGCACGACGTCGAGTACAACCAGTACGAGCAGGGCGACGTGAAGCTGTTGCCGGGCGACGTCATCGTCGACGCCGGCGCCTTCATCGGCGACACCGCGGTCTACTTCCACCACAAGCTCGGCGGCCGCTGCCAGATCCACAGCTTCGAGCTGCTGGACGAGAACCTCGCCTTGCTGCTGCACAACCTCGAGCGCAATGGCGTCCGGGACGACCAGATCGTCGTCAACAAGCTCGCGCTGGCCGACCGCAGCGGCGACGAGATCGTCGTCGCCGACGGCGCGTCGCAGGGAGCGACCTCGATCTTCGGCCGCGCCGGGCAGGGCGACCGCGTGCAGACCGTCACCCTCGACGAATACGTCGTGCGGCTGGCGCTGCCGCGGGTGGACTTCATCAAGATGGACATCGAAGGCGCCGAGGCGATGGCGCTCGCCGGCGCGCGGCAGACGATCGCGCACTTCCGGCCGCGGCTCGCGATCTGCCTGTACCACAAGTGGGACGATGTGGTCACCGTGCCGGCGGCGATCCACGCCACCGGGGTGAACTACCGCTTCACCTTCAAGTGGGTGCAGCTGACCGACGGCTGGGAGGCGGTGCTGCTGGCGACGCCGGCCGACGACGCTACCGCGGTGCGGCCCGCGCCGGCCTCGGCGGAGGGTACCGACGTGCTCGCCGACACGCTCGCGGTGCTGACCCGCGCGTACACGAAGAAGTGGAACCAGGCCGACCAGCTGTGGCGGGAGCGGCGTCTGGCGCAGCAGGCGGCCGTGCACGGTGGCGAGCCAGCGAAGGCGGCCAACGCATGACGCCCGCCGCCACTGCCGAGGCGGCCGCGCCGGACTCGCGCCATGCCGCGGCAGCGGCCGACGATGCGCACCGCTGTCTGATCTGCGCAAGCCCCACCGACCACTACTTCTCGAAGACCTACGCGCCGTTTCCCGGCAGCCCGTTCCCGCAGCCGCTGACGGTGGACTACGGGCGCTGCGCGCACTGCGGCTTCGTCGTCTCGCGCACGCACCAGCGTTTAAGCCCGGCGGTGTGGTCGGCGCTCAACTCGAGCTGGCACCACCACTACGAGAACCACCTCGAGGAGAAGGTCTCCAACGCGCCGCCGTATGCGCAGCAGGCGCTGGCGGTCGCGATGCTGCACCGCGAGGGGCTGGTCGACGCGAGCGACGCGCTCGACTACGCCGCCGGCTACGGGTCGATGTCGAAGTGCCTGGCGCGCTACTTCGGCCTGCAGACGCGGCTCTTCGACCGCTACGTGCAGGACGGCGGCAACGAGTACGTCCCCGAGGCGCAGCTCGGCCGCTATGCGCTGGTCATCAACAGCGCGATGTTCGAGCATGTGCTCGACCGCGCCACGCTCGACGAGGTGGACGGCCTGGTCGCCGACGGCGGCGTGCTGATGCTGCACACCGTGGTCTGCGAGCGCATCCCGAAGGACCCGGACTGGTTCTACCTGGCGCCGATGGTGCACACCGCGTTCCACACCAACAAGAGCATGGAGCTGCTGATGAAGCAGTGGGGCTACGCGGCGTCGCTGTACTCGCCGGCGGCCAAGAGCTGGTTCCTCTTCAAGCAGGGGCATCCGGCGCTGCCGCGGCTCGAAAGGGTCGCGCAGCAGATCAACCACGCGCTGCGCGCACCCTTCTTCCACTACAAGGCCGGCTTCGTCGACTTCTGGAAGGGGTTCTGACACGCCTTGGCGTCGAAGGGCGCACGCGGCGCGTTGCGGTGGTTCGAGTCGCCCTTGTGCACGCCGCCACCGCTGCGGCAGGGTGGTGGCGTCGCCTGCGTTCTCCGGTCGCCGCTCGCGGGGATGCGACTTCTGCCCCGGGCGGTTCCCTCGTCAACACCCGGGTGCCCCGTCACCCACGGCAGCGACCGCGAATCCTCCCTGCGCCCGCAGGCGCCACCACCACCCTGCGACCACCACCGCGGCGCCCCACCTCGTGGCGCGCCACCTATGGAGCCGGGTAGGTGGCTCGGGGGTGCGGGCGCAGGAGGATTCGCGGTCGCGGCTCGGCTGACGCGACGCTGCGGTGTTGACGAGGTGACCATGCCGGGCAGAAGTCGCATCCCCGCGAGCGGCGACCGGAGAACGCGCCCCCGGGCCGCCTGCCCCGCGGATGGCCGTCGGGTGCGGGGTTTCGAACTTGAACCGCACCGACGAGAGCCCGCATCGCGCCGAGTGCGGCCATTGCTCCTGCCTGTTTCATGATGCTCGAGGTCACAGCAGCCCTGCGGGCGGCGCGCTCGGGGATCGGTTCAGGGGGTACGCCGCAGGGTGCATGATTCACACCATGCCCCTGCTCGGTTCAGCCGCCATGCTGCTGTCGTTCGACGTCGAGGCCGCGGCGATTGCCGAACACGACCGCTGGCACACCCACGAGCACCTTCCGGAGCGGCTGTCGATCCCGGGCTTTCTGCGCGGCACGCGGTGGGTGGCCACCGGCGACGGGCCGCGCTACATGCTGCTCTACGAGGTGGCCGACCTTGCGGTCCTGACATCCGGGGCCTATCTCGAGCGGCTGAACAAGCCCTCGGCCTGGACGTCGCGGGTGATGCCGCACTACCGCGGCATGCGCCGCGGGCTGTGTGCGGTGGAGGGCAGTGCCGGCTTCGGCCTGGGCGGCGTGGCGGCGCTCGTGCGCTTCGAGGCCGATGGGTTGCGGGCGAACGAGTTGGTCGGTTGGCTGCTCGGACAGGTCCTTCCCGACCTCGTGCGGGCGCCGGGCATCGGCAGTGCCCATCTGCTGAAGGGCGCCGCCGTCGCAGCGATGACGGCCGAGCAGCGCATCCGCGGCAGCGATGGCGCTGTCGACCGGGCCTTGATCGTCACCGGCTACGACGACGAGGCGGTTGCGGTGTCGGCCAGACAGCTCTGTGCGCCCGACGGACTGCCGGCACACGGCGCCGGCGGGCTCGACTGCGGCAGCTATCGCTTCAGCTACTCGCTGGCCCGCACCGAGATCGATGCCGGCCGGTAGGGGCGTGCGGCGGCCGGTTCAGCGCGCCGCGCCGACCACGCTGGCCTTCAGCTCGCTGCTCGAGACGCCGTCGGTGCGCGGCAGGTAGACCACATCACACAGCGACTTCAAGGAGTCGAACCGGCCGGCCCAGTCGTCGCCCATCACGAATGCGGTGGCGCCGTAGTGGCGGATGTCGTGCTCCTTCTGCGCCCAGTCGTTCTCGGCGATCGCCAGGTCGACATGGCGGCAGGCGCGGACGATCTCGATGCGGTCCTCGAAGGGCACCACCGCCTTCTTGCCCTTGACGGCGTTGAACTCGTCGGTGGAGACGGCGACAACCAGGAAGCCGTAGCGCTCCTTGATGCGGCGGAACAGCCGCACATGGCCGACGTGGAAGAGGTCGTAGGTGCCGTAGGTGATCGCGGTGCCGGCAGGGGCGTCGGGCGCGGCGCGGCGGCGCGCGGGGCGGGTTGCGTCGGCGACCGCGGTGCCGGTGGCGGCGTTCACCGGGCCTCCCCGGCGCCGGCGAGCGCCATCTCTTCGGCGATCACGTCGATCAGCCGCTCGGCGCTGCCACCGTCGTGGTGGTCGAACCACTGCGCGCGCAGTTGCGCCCGGGCGGCCGCGTGGTCGGCGGTTTGCGCCAGGTCGGCGCGGCGGAACGCCTTCGACAGCGCGGCGGCGTCATCGAACATCGGCCCCGGCAGCGTCGCCAGCTTGTCGTCGAACAGCCGGCGCGACTTCTGCGTGTAGGCGGCGTGGTCGGGGCGGAACAGCAGCACCGGCCTGTCGACATGCAGGTAGTCGAACATCACCGACGAGTAGTCGGTGATCAGCGCCGAGGCCTTGGCCAGCAGCGGGTAGATGTCGGTGCGCGGCGCGACGAAGGCCACCCCGGGCAGCTGCGGCGCGAGCTTCGGGATCTGCGGGCTCTCCACCGGGTGCAGGTTCACCACCAGCAGGTCGCCGCCCTGGGCTGCGGCCTGCGCCAGCCGGTCGATGCCGGCGTCGAGCACCCAGCCCGGGCGGCCGTCGCGGAAGGTGGGCGCGTACAGCAGCACGCGCTTGCCGCGAGCGAGTGCCGCCACGGCGCGGTTGTAGGTCTCGCGGTCGACGTTGGCGAGGTCGGTCTCGTCGGGCTCGCGGTGCAGCACGTCGTTGCGAGGGTAGCCGATCGGTGCATAACGCTCGAAAGAGAACCACCGCCGCCACTCGGCCTCGCCGTCGCGCGCAGTGCCGACGAAGCGCGCGTAGGGCCCGCAGGTGGCGAGCACACGCGCGAAGTGCGGACCGAGCGCACGACCGGGGGCGAGGTTGCGCAGCCCGATCTCCTTGATCGACACGCCGTGCCACAGCTGCACCTGGCGCGCGCCGGCGAGCAACGGTGCCGCGAAGGGGTTGGGGTTGAGCAAGTGGTCGCTGGTCACCACCACCGCGGCCGACAACGCGGCGTGGATGTGGTCCGGCGACCAGTTCGCGTGCTGGGACGGGAAGCAGCGGCCGCCGAGCGAAACGACGAGCTTCTCCTGCTCGGCGTGGTAGGGCAGAAACCAGGCCTCGACGCCGAGCGCCTCGGCGCGCCGGTTCATCGCCGCCCACGCGTACTTGACGTTGCAGCCGAAGTAGGTGGTGCCGACGAAGACCACGCGCCGCGCCTTTGCGTGCATTCGCGAGACCTGCGCGAGGTCGCGCCCGGAGCGCTCCAGCGATAGCTGCTGCTCGAGGTCCCGCACCTTGGACTTCAGCGCCTCGATCTCGGCCGCCGGTGCCTGCTTGGCCTCGAGCACCGCGTTGACGAGGCCGTCGATCGCGCCGCTGACCTGGGTGCCGAAGGCCTCGAGCTGCTCGATTCGCGTCAGCAGGTCGGCGCCGGACGGCGGGGGCTCGGGCAGCGCAGGCTGCGGCGGCTGGGCGTAGGCACTCATGCAGCCGATGCTAGGCAGCGGCAGCGTGGGCCATGCCCCGAAAAGCACCGCCACGGCGCCGCTGATCGGGTCGCGATCCGGGTCCCACGGCGGCGATCGCTCCCCCTGGGTGACGAAGTGGCCCCTGCAGAGCCTCGAGGGACCGGCCCGCCCTGGCGGTCCCCGGGGGCAAGCGACACGCGGTGCGGCGCTGACAGGGATCGGCTTGTAGGAACTTGTCCGACAAGCGGGATGGAAGAACCGGGACTGCAGCGACCGAATTGACCTGATGTCGCCTCCCTAATCCGAAACCTACAGTTCGTTTCACGCCGTCACACCGCCCCCCCTTCCCCTGGAGAGTGCCCCCTCATGAATGCCGACCAAATCCTCGCCGAGATCCGTGAAGCCAACCTGTCGTACCTGATGCTCGCGCAGAGCCTGATCCGGTCCGACCGCGAGCAGGCGCTGTTCCGCCTGGGCATCAGCGAGGAGACCGCGGGCCTGATCGGCGCGCTGACCCCGGCGCAAATGATGAAGATCGCCACCGGCAACACCTTGCTGTGCCGCTTCCGCATGGACGACGACCTCGTCTGGAGCCTGCTCACCAGCCACGGCAAGGGTGCCGCCAACGACGGCGTCGCGCGGCTGCACGCGTCGATCCTGATGGCCGGCCGGCACCAGGAAGCGGCCTGACGTTGCCCCCGACGGCCCGCTGAGGCGGGCCGGTCCCCCCGGCCCTTGCAAGGGCCACTTCGTGATCCAGGGGGAGCGATCGCGACCGGGGGACCCGGATCGCGATCCCTGCCCCCGAGGCGGCCGCCGCGGCCGCTCGAGCTGAATGAGTCCAGGAGCGAGACACATGCGCAACAAGAGCATCCTCACCGAAGCCCGCCAGATCGAACGTGCGGTCACCTTGATCAACCTCGGTGCTCGGCTGCAGGTGCTGGAGAGCGAGACCGACCTGAGCTACGAGCGGCTGCTGCGCCTGTACAAGGAAGTCTCGGGCCGCAGCCCGAGCAAGGGGCAGCTGCCGTTCTCGACCGACTGGTTCATGACCTGGCAGCCGAACATCCACGCCAGCCTCTTCCTGAACATCCACGAGTACCTGAACAAGGTGGCCGAGCTCGACGAGATCGACACCGTGATCAAGGCCTACCAGCTCTACATCGAGCAGATCCAGGCCCAGGGCCTGGAACCGCTGCTCAGCGTGACGCGCGCCTGGCGGCTGGTGAAGTTCGTCGACAACGGCATGCTGACGATGACCCCCTGCCGCAAGTGTGGCGGCCACTACGTGACGCACCCGCACGAGATCGCACGCCACTACGTCTGCGGGCTGTGCGAGCCGCCGGCGCGGGCCGGGAAGGGCAAGCTCGCCGGCGCGCTGCAGCTGCACGGCGAATCACCGGCCAAGGCTGTCGCGAAGGCGACGACGATGGCGTGAATTCCTGCTCGCGCACAACGCTGCAAGAACCCCGGCACAGGCCGAAACTGCAGGTGTATCGAGTGACTGGATTGTTTGTCTCCTCCTGGCACAGTCCCCTGTGCTTTCAGGCGGGTCCTCACGGACCCGCCTTTTTTTCGCCCCCGGCGAACGCACCGCTTCCGGCATGAGACCTTCGCTCGCCCCGCCGGCCGCCTCGGCGGTTGCCGCGTTGCCGCGCGGGCTGCCCTCGCTCGCGCGGCGGCTGCCCTGGCCGCTGCCGGCGCTGCTGGCCTGGGCGCTGGCCTGGTCGGCCTGCATCGGGGCCGGCGGCGCCTCGTCGGCCTGGGGCTTCGGCGCCGGCGTCGGCTTGGGCTTCGCGCTCGCCATGCTGGTGGCGGGCAACGGGCGCCGGCTGTGGGTGGCCGCCGGGTTTCCGCTCTCGGCGATGGCGCTCGGCGCCGCGGTGCCGGCCTGGGGTTGGGCCGCGGCCGCAGTGGCCGGGCTTGCCGCGTACCCGCTGTCGGCCTGGCGCGATGCGCCGTTCTTCCCGACCCGCGCCGGTGCACTTGCCGCGCTGCCCGAGGTCGTCCGGCTCGAGCCCGGCGCGCGTGTGCTCGACGCCGGCTGCGGCCTCGGCCATGGCCTGGCGGCGCTGCGCGACGCCTTCCCGCAGGCGCGGGTCGAGGGCGTCGAGCGCAGCTGGCTGCTGGCGCTGGCGGCGCGGTGGCGCTGCAGCTTCGCCCTCGTCCGCCGCGGCGACATGTGGGCGTCGGGCTGGGGCGGTTGTTCGCTCGTGTACCTGTTCCAACGCCCGGAGAGCATGGCCCGGGCGATGGCCAAGGCACGCTCCGAGATGGCTGCCGGCGCCTGGCTCGTCAGCCTCGAGTTCGAGGTGCCCGGCGCCACGCCGCACGCGCGGCTCGCGGCGCCCACCGGCCAGCCGGTGTGGGTGTACCGCGTCGGCGGTGCCCGCCGCGGGCGTGCACGCCCGAATTGAGCCGGCCCGGCCGGCTTGCTCCGGCGCTCACCCGCTCTCAACCGCGCCCGGATCGGGCCGATAACCACCAGACACCCCGTGCCGGCAACGGCATGGGCACCACTGGCTGGAAGTCTCGAGCATGTTTGTCATCATCGGATGGGTCGTCGCGGTCGGCTGCATCTTCGGCGTCTTCATCGTGCACGGCGGCAACATCGGCGTCGTGCTCGCCGCGCTGCCGTTCGAGCTGGTCACGATCTTCGGCGGCGCGCTCGGCGCCTTCGTCGCCACCAACCAGCCCAAGGTGCTGAAGGCCACCGTGCGCTGGCTCGGTGCCTGCTTCAAGAGCAGCAAGTACAGCAAAGCGCGCGCCCTCGAACTGCTGGCGCTGCTCTACGACATCCTGCAGAAGGCCCGCAAGGAAGGGCTGATGTCGATCGAGAAGGACGTCGAGGAGCCGCAGAACTCGCCGCTGTTCCAGAAGTACGCGGTGGTCGGCAACGACCACCACGTGACCGAGTTCATCACCGACTACCTGCGGATGATGGTGTCGGGCAACCTCAACGCGCACGAGATCGAATCGCTGATGGACAGCGAGATCGAGACCCACCACAACGAGGCGCATGCGGCGTCGGCCGCGGTCGGGCGCATGGCCGGCGCGCTGCCGGCCTTCGGCATCGTCGCCGCGGTGCTGGGGGTGGTGAACACGATGGGCTCGGTCGGGCAGCCGCCATCGGTGCTGGGCGCGATGATCGGTTCGGCGCTCGTCGGCACCTTCCTCGGAATCTTTCTCTCCTACGCCTTCGCCGAGCCGCTGGCCGGCCTGATGGAGCAGAAGATCGACGAGGACGGCAAGGAACTGCAGTGCATCAAGACCACGCTGCTGGCCAGCATGCAGGGCTACGCACCGCAGGTGGCGATCGAGTTCGGCCGCAAGGTGCTCTATTCGACCGAGCGCCCGACCTTCGTCGAGCTCGAGGGTCACGTCAAAGGCAAGAAGGTATGAGGCCCCCTACGGCCCGCTTTGCGGTCCGGTCCCCCCGAGGGGGAGCGATCCGGACCGGCGGAGCCGGATCCGGATCCGGCCTTCGGCCGCCCGCTAACCTGCGCTGAGTCGCGCACACCCTGCACAGAGCCCGGTCATGGCTGGCGACGCGAAGAAGCTGCAACCGATCATCATCAAGCGCATCAAGAAGGGTGGGCATGGTGCCCATGGCGGTGCGTGGAAGATCGCCTACGCCGACTTCGTGACGGCGATGATGGCCTTCTTCCTGCTGATGTGGCTGCTGGGCAGCACCACCGAGGGCGACAAGAAGGGCATCGCCGACTACTTCAGCTCGCCGCTGAAGATCTCGCTGCTCGGCGCCGGCTCGGGCTCGGGCGATGCCTCGCACGTGATCAGGGGCGGCGGCACCGACCTCTCGCGCACCACCGGGCAGGTCAAGCACGGCGACATCCAGGCGCAGCGCAAGACGGTCAACCTGCAGGCGCTGAAGGCCGAGCAGATCCGCGCCGAGAAGGCCAAGCTGCAGGAGCTGCGCGAGAAGATCGAGAAGAAGATCGCCGAGAACCCGGTGCTGCAGGCGATGAGCGGGCAGATCCGGCTCGAGATGACACGCGACGGGCTGCGAATCCAGATCGTCGACGAGGGCAACCGGCCGATGTTCGACAGCGGCTCGGCGGTCGTGAAGCCGTACATGCGCGACCTGCTGCGCGCCATCGGCGGCGTGCTCGGCGAGGTGCCGAACCGGCTGACGCTCGAGGGCCACACCGACGCCGCGCCCTTCGGCGGCGGCGACCGCGGCTACAGCAACTGGGAGCTTTCGGCCGACCGTGCCAACGCGTCGCGCCGCGAGCTGATGGCCGGCGGCCTGCCCGACGACCGCACGCTGCGCGTGCAGGGGCTCGCGGCCAGCTCGCCGCTGGAGGCCGCCGACCCGCTGGCACCGGCCAATCGGCGCATCAGCATTATCGTGATGAACCGCGACGCCGAGAACCGCTTCTTCGGCAGCGGCAGCGCGGGCGTCGAGGCGGTGGAGCCGGCGTCCGAAAAGCCGCCGTCGATCGCGCCGCAGCTCGTCACGCCGCTGCCGCACGGCGGCGATTCAAGTCGCACGGCAGGCCACCGATAACGCTGGCACCGCCGGCAGATCCCGACACACCACCGACCCTTCGCAGACCGTTTCGCGCCACGAGGAAAGAAGAGCCATGAGCAACCCCACCGAGATGAAGTTCCTGATCGTCGACGACTTCTCCACCATGCGCCGCATCGTTCGCGGGCTGCTCAAGGAGATGGGCTGCAACAACGCCGAGGAGGCCGAGGACGGCGCGGTGGCGCTCGGCATGCTGAAGGCCGGCCGCTTCGACTTCGTGGTGTCGGACATCAACATGCCCAACATGAACGGCTTCGAGCTGCTGAAGGCCATCAAGGCCGACGAGACGCTGAAGCACCTGCCGGTGCTGATGGTCACCGCGGAAGCCCGCAAGGAAGACATCGTGCTCGCCGCGCAGAGCGGCGCCTCCGGCTACATCGTCAAGCCCTTCACCAAGGCCACGCTCGAGGAGAAGGTGCAGAAGATCCTGCAGAAGCTGGCTGCCACGGCCTGAACAACAAGGGAAGTACCGCGATGAAGATGGATACCGCCGAAACGCTGCTCAAGCGTGCCGACCCCGCGCTCCTCGCGGGCACCGCCACCCAGCAGGAGATCTTTCAGCAGCTCGGCGCACTGACGCGCCTGCTGCACGACACGATGCAGCAGCTGGGCGTGATGCCGCGGCTGCAGCAGGCCGCCGACGGCCTGCCGGACGCGCGCAGCCGCCTCTCGTACATCGCGACGAAGACCGCCGCCGCCGCTGAGAAGGTGCTGAACTCGGTCGACAGCGCGAAGGCCGATCAGCAGGCCATCGACCGGGGCACGAAGGACCTCGCGGCGGCACTCGGCGCCGATCCGGTACGCGCGGTGGCCTCGGGCGCGGTGTTCAACTTCGTGCGCGATGTCGAGGCGCGGTCGGCGCGAATCGACCAGCACCTCACCGACATCATGCTGGCGCAGGACTTCCACGATCTCACCGGCCAGGTGGTGGCCAAGGTGGTGACGCTCGCCAACGACCTCGAGGACAGCCTGGTGAAGCTGCTGGTGCAGGTGGTGCCGCCGGAGCAGCGCGAGAAGGTCGACCCCAACGTGCTGCACGGCCCGGTGGTCAACCCCGAGGGGCGCACCGACGTCGTCACCAACCAGGGTGAGGTCGACGACCTGCTGGCGAGCCTCGGGTTCTGACCGGTCGAGGGCGCGCGGGCGCGCCCATCGGTCCAGCGCGGCAAGGCGCCGGGGGGTTCCTCGGCGCCTTCGGTCTTTCAGGGCGCCGGCAGCCGCGCCCGCGGGTCGTGCCGCGCCAGGCGGCCGAGCAGGTGCTCGACCTCGCCGCGTGCGGCCGCGGTCAGCGGCGACGCGGGCGCGCGCAGCGCCGGGCTCGCCAGCAGCCCGCGGCGGTGCAGCAGGAACTTGCGCACCGTGAGCCCGATGCCGGGCTGCTGCTCGTAGCGCAGCAGCGGCAGGTGGGCGTCGAAGAGATCGTGCGCCGCCTCGCGCTCGCCGCGCTGCATCCGCTGCACAACCTCGATCAGCATGTCCGGGAAGGCGTAGCCGGTGTTGGCACCGTCGGCGCCACGCTCGAGCTCGTAGTCGAGGAAGAGGCCGTTGTTGCCGACCAGGATCGGCAGCCGCCGCATCGTGCCTTCGCGCTCCCAGGCGCGCAGCGTGCTGATCTTCTCGAGCCCCGGCCAGTCCTCGTGCTTGAGCATCGTGCACGACGGCAGCTCGGTGGTGATGCGGCGGATGACCTCCGGCGACATCTGCACGCTGAAGGCGAGTGGGTAGTCCTGGACCACGAACGGCACGTCGTCGCCGATGGCCTGCACCGCCTGGCGGTAGTAGCCGACGATCTGATCGTCGGTGCGCAGCGTGTTCGGCGGCGCGATCATCACGCCGGCGGCGCCGGCGGCCATCACCTCGTGCGTGAGCCGGCGCATCGGTGCGAAGCCGGGCGCCGAAACCCCCACCACCACCGGCAGCGCAGCGGCGCGGCGGACCATGCGCAGCGCCACCGCCACGCTCTCATCGTGCTCGAGCTTGGCCGCCTCGCCGAGCTGGCCGAGCACGGTGAGACCGGTGGCACCGCAGCCGAGGTAGAAGTCGCACAGCCGGTCGGCGGACTCGAAGTCGATCGAGCCGTCGGCGAAGAACGGCGTCGGCGCGATCGGGTAGACGCCGCGGGCGTCGGCGGGCAGGCGCATCGGGGGGCTCCTCGCCGGGCGGGGGCCGGCTCTCGGAAGCGAAGCGTAAGCGCCGGCGCCGCGGGTGCAAACAGCGGCGGCTTTTCCCCTGCTTATCCGGCTCAAGTCGCGGGCCCGCTTCGGCACCATGGCGGGGCGCCTCCCAAAAGGGGCGCCCGTACCCATGTCCGACTCCACCCAAGACCGCCGCCTGCCGGCTTCCAGCCGCAAGATCAACAAGGCCCGCCGCGAGGGCCAGGTTGCGCGCTCGCGCGACCTCGGCCACCTGGCGGCCGTCGGTGCCGGCGGTGTGCTGCTGGTGATGCTGGCGCCGCGGCTGGCCGCGGCGGCGCAGCAGATGCTCGCCAGCGGGCTGCGTTTCGACGCGGGAAGGCTCGCCGACGCCGGCGTGATGAGCGAGACGCTGGGCAACCTGGCGCTTCAGATGCTGGTGCTGGTGGTGCCGCTCGGGCTGGCGATGCTGCTCGCCGCGCTCGCCGCCGGGCTGCTCGCCGGGGGCTGGAACTTCACGCTGCAGCCGCTGGCACCCAAGTTCGGCAAGATGAACCCGCTGGCCGGCATCGGCCGCATCTTCTCGCGCCACCAGCTCACCGAGACGCTGAAGGCCTGCGTGCTGGCCGGCGTGCTGCTGGCCGTGGGCGGCGCCTACCTGCATGCGCAGATGCCCGGCTTCAGCGCGCTGGCGGGCATGCCGCTGGCCACCGCGCTCGGCGCCTCGGGCTCGATGTTGAAGGGCGGGCTGCTGCTGCTGCTGCTGGCGCTGGCGGTGTTCGCGCTGGTCGACGTGCCGCTGCAGAAGCTGCTACTGCTGCAGCGGCTGAAGATGACGCGCGAGGAGGCGAAGAAGGAGCTCAAGGACGTCGAAGGCAACCTCGAGGTCAAGGGCCGCATCCGCGCGCGCATGCGCCAGATGGCCAGCCGGCGCATGCTGGCCGCGGTGCCCGACGCCGACCTGGTGGTGATGAACCCCACCCACTATGCCGTGGCGCTGAAGTACGACGAGGCGGCGATGGCCGCGCCGCGGGTGGTGGCCAAAGGCACCGACCTGCTGGCGCTGCGAATCCGCGACCTCGCACAGAGCTCCGGCGTGCCGGTGCTGCAGGCGCCGCCGCTGGCGCGCGCGCTGTATGCGCACACCGAGGTCGACCACGAGATCCCGGCGCAGCTGTTCGCCGCCGTGGCGCAGGTGCTGGCCTGGGTGTACCAGCTGCGCGGAATGGCCGCCGCCGCCGCGGCGCAGGTGCAGCCGCCGCAGGTGGCGGTGCCCGAAGGGCTGGACCCGGCTGAACCCGGCGCTCTTCGTCGCCGCAACGGCAGGAAGGCCAAGTGAACGCACTGCTGCAACGGGCGCAGGGCCTGCTCGGCCCGCACGCCGGCGCGCTGAAGTCGCTGACGATGCCGCTCTTCGTCGTGCTGATGCTCACGATGATGGTGCTGCCGCTGCCGGCTTTCGGGCTCGACATGCTGTTCACGCTGAACATCGCCGTTGCACTGATGGTGATGATGGTCAGCGCGCAGATGATCAAGCCGCTCGACTTCGCGGCGCTGCCCACCGTGCTGCTGGTGACGACGCTGATGCGGCTGTCGCTCAACGTCGCGTCGACCCGCGTCGTGCTGATGGAAGGGCACACCGGACCCGGCGCCGCCGGCAAGGTGATCGAGTCCTTCGGCCATGTGCTGATCGGCGACAACTTCGCGGTCGGCCTGATCGTCTTCGCGATCCTGGTGGTGATCAACTTCGTCGTCGTCACCAAGGGTGCCGAGCGCATCGCCGAGGTCGGCGCGCGCTTCACGTTGGACGCGATGCCGGGCAAGCAGATGGCGATCGACGCCGACCTCAACGCCGGGCTGATCGACGAGGCCGAGGCGCGGCGCCGCCGCGCCGAGGTCGGCGAAGAGGCCGACTTCTTCGGCTCGATGGACGGTGCCAGCAAGTTCGTCCGCGGCGATGCGATGGCGGGGTTGCTGATCCTCTTCATCACCATCGTCGGCGGCTTCGTGATCGGCATGACGAGCCACGGCATGTCGGCCGGCGAGGCCGCCGGCAGCTACATCAAGCTCGCGGTCGGCGACGCGCTGGTGGCGCAGATCCCGGCGCTGCTGATCTCGGTCGCGGCGGCGATGGTGGTGTCGCGCGTCGGCAAGGACGAGGACATCGGCGCGCAGATCCGCGGCCAGGTCTTCGATTCGCCGAAGTCGCTCGGCATCGCCGCCGGCATCGTCTTCTCGCTCGGCATGGTGCCGGGCATGCCGCACCTGGTGTTCTGGATCGTCGGCGGCGGTCTCGGCTGGCTGTCGTGGATGATGCTCAGGCGCCAGCGGCTGGAGGCGGCCGCGAAGAGCGGCAACCCCGCCGAGGCGGCGCCGGTGGCCAGCACCGAGGCGAGCTGGGACGACCTGGCGCCGGTGGACACGCTCGGGCTCGAGGTCGGCTACCGGCTGATCGCGCTCGTCGACAAGGCGCGCCAGGGCGATCTGCTCGGCCGCATCAAGGGCGTGCGCAAGAAGTTCGCGCAGGAAGTCGGCTTCCTGCCGCCGCCGGTGCACATCCGCGACAACCTCGAGCTGCAGCCCAGCGTCTACCGCGTCACGCTGCGCGGCGCGGTGGTCGGGCAGGGCGAGGCCTATCCGGGCCAGTACCTGGCCATCAACCCCGGCGGTGCGACGCAGCAGCTGCCGGGCGTGAAGACCACCGACCCCGCCTTCGGGCTGCCTGCGGTGTGGGTCGAAGAGCGCCACCGCGAGGCCGCCCAAATGCATGGCTTTACGGTGGTTGATTGCGGCACCGTCGTCGCGACGCACCTTTCACACTTGATGCAGGTGAATGCGGCCAAGTTGCTGGGTCGGGTCGAGACGCAGCAGCTCGTCGAACATGTCACCAAGCTGGCCCCCAAACTGATCGAGGACGTGGTCCCGAAGATGGTCGGAATCTCCACCCTGCAGAAGGTGCTGCAGCTCCTGCTGGAAGAGGGGGTGCACATCCGCGACATGCGTTCGATCGTCGAATGCCTGGCCGAACACGCGGCCGTGGCGACCGACCCCGCCGAGCTGGCGCAGCGCATCCGCGTGCACCTGGCACCGGTGATCGTGCAGCAGATCTACGGCCCGGTTCGCGAGCTCGACGTGATCGCGCTCGAGCCCGAGCTCGAGCGGCTGGTGACGCAGGCGCTGACCTCGCCGCACGGTGCCGCGCTCGACCCCGGTGTCGCCGAGACGCTGACCCGCAGCGCCGCCGAAACCGCGGCGCGGCAGGAGAACCTCGGCCTGCCGGCCTGCCTGCTGGTGCCCGACCTCATCCGCATGCCGGTGGCCCGGCTGCTCAAGCGCGCGGCGCCGCGGCTGAAGGTGCTGGCGCACAGCGAGATCCCTGAAACGCATTCCATCCGCATCGGCTCGATCATCGGAGCAAACGCATGACCCCCCACTCTCACTTGCGTTCGCTGCCCCCCGGGGCCAGCAAGGGCCCCTTCGTGGCCCATGGGGGGCTGGCCTCCCTCGAGACGGCACGACGGGAGGCCGCTTGAACCTCAAACGCTTCACCGGCCGCACCTCGCGCGAGGCTCTCGCACTGGTGCGCCAGCAGTTCGGCCAGGATGCCGTCGTGATGTCGACGCGACCGTGCCCCGAGGGCATCGAGGTGCTCGCGATGGCGCCCGAGAGCCTGCAGCAGATCGAGAAGCTCGCCGCGCCGACGGTCTCGGCCGCCGCGTCCACGCGCCCGGTGCGGGCGCAGGCTGCTGCCGCGCCGCAGCGAACCGACGGCAGCGTCGACCAGGATGTCGAACAGCTGGCGATGAGCACGCTGTCGTTCCAGGACTACGTTCGTGAACGCATGCTCAAGCGCCGCCGCAGCGAACTGGCGTCGGAAGCGGGCGGCGATGCGCTCCCGGAGGCCCCGGGGCAGCCGGCGCCGAGGCCGGCCGCGCCGGTGCAGCGCACGATCGAGCGCGACGCCTTCGCCCGGGCCGAGGCCCCGACGCGCGCCGAGCCGCGTGCGCGCAGCGACGCTTTCGCGCGCCACGACGGCTTCGATGTCGAGGCGCTGTCGCCGCGTGTTCCGGTGGCCCCGGCATATGTCGAGCCGATGACGCCAGCAGTGCCGCGCCGGGCGCCGGCATCGGAATACACCGCCGTTCCGGCAACCCATGCCGACGCGACGCCACGGCGCGACCAGCAGGAGATGCTGGCCGAGCTGCGCTCGATGCGCGGCCTGATCGAGCAGCGCTTCGGCGCGCTGGCCTTCATGGAGAAGCTGCAGCGCCAGCCGCGCCAGGCGACGCTGGCGCAGAAGCTGCTGGACTGCGGCTTCTCGCCTTCGCTGATCCGCAAGCTGATGGAAGGGCTGCCCGCCGAAGGCGACGAGACCGAGTGGGCCGCCGGCATCCTGCAGCGCAACCTGCCCACCGGCGAGAACGAGCCGGCGCTCGAGGACATCGGCGGCGTCTATGCGCTGATCGGCTCCACCGGCGTGGGCAAGACCACCAGCACCGCCAAGCTGGCGGCGGCGTTCGCGTCGCGCCACGGCGCGGCCAACCTCGGGCTGATCACGCTCGACGCCTACCGCATCGCCGCGCACGAGCAGCTGCGCGCCTACGGCCGCATCCTCGGCGTGCCGGTGCACACCGCGCACGACCGCGCCTCGCTCGAAGACCTGCTCGAGCTGCTGGCGGGCAAGAAGATGGTGCTGATCGACACCGCCGGCATGGCGCAGCGCGACAGCCGCACCAAGGAACTGATGGAGATGCTGTCGCACCGCTCGATCAACCGGCTGCTGGTGGTCAACGCGGCGCAGCAGGGCGAGACGATCGAGGACGTGCTCGTCTCCTACCGCGCCGCCGCCTGCCGCGGCGTCATCCTGTCGAAGATCGACGAGGCGATGAAGCTCGGCCCGGCGCTCGATGCGCTGATCCGCCACAAGATCAAGGTGCTCGCGGTGGCCAACGGCCAGCGGGTTCCCGAGGACTGGCACCGACTGTCGGCGCACGCGCTCGTGCAGCGTGCACTGCGTGGCGGCGGCAACCCGGCGTGGAAGCTCGACACCGCCGACGTGAACCTGGTGTTCGCGGCGCAGAACCAGCAGCCCCCGGCCAGCGCAGCCGCGATGGGTGCCGCGCGATGAACAGCCGCATCGCCGACCAGGCCACCGGGCTGCGGCGGCTGTTCGCCGCGCGCTCGCAGCGGCTGCTGCCGGTGGCCGCCAACCCCTTCGTCACCGGCACCGGGCCGGTGCTTGGCGTGATCGCGTCGGCGCTGGTGTCGCGCGGCCACGAGGTGCTGCTGGTCGACGCCGCCGAAACCTCGCCGCGGCCGCGCGAGTGGGCGCGGCTCGACCTCGCCGCGGGAATCGAACCGCTGGGCGAACGGCTTTCGTACCTGGCGGCGCGCGGGCTGCCGCTGGCGCGGGTGGACACCCGCGGCTCGGCGGCACGCTTCGTCGACGAGGTCTGCGCCGCCGCGCCGCAGGCCGACGTCGTGCTGCTGCACGCCGACGCCACCGACCTGGCGCGGCTGCTGCAGCAGCGCGCCGCGCGCCCGCTGCTGCTGGGAGCCGACCGGCCGGATGCGATCAAGCACGCCTATGCCTGCACGAAGCTGCTGGTGCAGCGCTGCGAGCTGATGACCTTCGACCTCGTGCTCGCCGCACACCCGTCCAACCGCCGCGTGCGGGCGATCGCCGCCACGGTGGCCAGCTGCGCCGAGCGATTTCTCGGTGCGCTGCTGCTCGACTGGTGCGCGGTCGACCCGCTGCTCGACGGCGAACCCGCCCACGACGCCGCGCTGCAGCGGCTGTTGGCGGCCCAGCTCTCGCTCGAAAGCGCCCCCATGGCCGGGCCGCCGGCCCGCCCCGCCCGCCGCGCGGGATCGAGCCGACCGGCGGATCCGGACCGGCTCGAAGCCGGCGACGGCCACGAGCCCTTTTCCGAAGCCCTGCCGAGCGGCTTCGCCGCGCTGCACGCGGCGCGGCACGCCCCGATCTGACCTACGGAGCCCGTTTCCATGTACACCGCCAAGGGCCAACTCGACGCCGGAACGCTGCTGAAGCAGTACAGCCCCCTGGTGCGAAGGCTGGCGCACCAGATGATCGCCAAGCTGCCGGCCAACGTCGAACTCGACGACCTGATCCAGGTCGGGATGATCGGCCTCTCCGACGCGTTGTCGCGCTTCGACGCCGCGCAGGGTGTGCAGTTCGAGACCTTCGCGACGCAGCGCATCCGCGGCGCGATGCTCGACGAGCTTCGCGGCAGCGACTGGATGAGCCGCGGCGATCGCCGCCAGCAGCGTGCAATCGAGACCGCGGTGCACAAGCTCGAGCAGCGGCTCGGCCGCGCGCCCAGCGAAGGCGAGATCGCCAAGGAGATGGGGCTCAAGCTCAAGGAGTACCAGGAGCTGCTCGGCAAGGTGCGTGGCACCCAGCTGATCTACCTCGAGGACATGAGCGGCGACGAGGGCGACGACGACTACCTCGACCGCCATGTCGCCGACGACGAGGCCAACCCGCTCGGCCGCCTGCAGGACCAGCGCATGCGCGAGGCGCTGGTCGAGGCGATCAAGAACCTGCCCGAACGCGAGCAGTACGTGATGAGCATGTACTACGAGCACGACATGAACCTGAAGGAGATCGCGGCCGTGCTCGGCGTCACCGAGAGCCGCGTCTGCCAGCTGCACAGCCAGTCGATCGCGAGGCTTCGCACGAGGCTGCGTGAATGGTGAAGGATTCCCTACAAGACCGGGCTGTCACCCTGGAGACCTGCCGATAACCGGATACCCTGGGCCGTTCCCGTCCACCCCTAGAAGTTCGAGAGGCACCGCCATGCTGGCACTGCTGAAGCGCGGCAAGAAACCCGCCCCACCCGCCCCGGAGACGACCACGGCGCCAGCGATCGACGCCAAGGAGATCGCGAACACCTTCGGCCGCCATGCCGCGGTGCTCGGCCGCGAGGCGGCCGAGGTGCGCGGCGTGATCGACGACACCACCAAGGTCGCCAACGGCCAGGCCGAGGCGCTGCGCTCGCTGGGCAAGCAGCTGCACGACGTCGTCGAAGGGCAGGGCAAGGTCGACCACGAGAGCCAGCAGGGCCTGACGGCGACGCGCGGCGCGCGCGACGCGGTGCAGGCGCTGGGCACCGAGGTGGCGGCGATCGTCGACTCGCTGCGCGAGGTGGCCGGCGCGGCCGGGCAGATCACGCAGATCGCGTTGCAGACGCGGCTGGTGGCCTTCAACGCCTCGGTCGAGGCCAAGCGCGCCGGCGACGCCGGCCGCGGCTTCGGCGTCGTCGCCGACGCGGTGAAGGACCTCGCCGCCAAGGTCGAGACCTCGTCGAAGGAGATCATGGGCACCGTCGGCACGCTCGAAGCGCGCATCGACGTGCTGGCACGCGAGACGATGGTGCGCGACAGCGCCGCCGAGCAGGGTGCGGTGCACCAGGCGCTGGCGCGCGTCGAGGGCGCCGTCGGCCGCATCGTCGAGGCCACCGCGCAGGGCCGCACGCTGTGCACCCGGCTCGACCAGAGCATGCAGGGCATCGAGCAGACGATGCAGAAGAGCGCGAAGGCGCTCGAGTCGGCGCTCGGCCGCACCGAGACCTTCCTGAAGATCTCCGAGCAGATGCTCGAGGCGGTGGCCGAGTGCGGCATCGAGACCGCCGATACGCCGTACATCCAGGCGGCGCAGGCGGCGGCGGCGCAGATCAGCAAGCTGCTCGAGGACGCGGTTCGCACCGGCACCACGAGCGTCGCCGATCTCTTCGACGAGCGCTACGTGCCGGTGACCGGCAGTTCGCCGGCCCAGCACATGACCCGTTTCGTGGCGCTCGCCGACCGCTTGTTCCCGCAGGTGCAGGAGAAGATGCTGACGATGTCGGACAAGGTGGTGTTCTGCATCGCCGCCGACCGCAACGGCTACATCGCCTGCCACAACCAGCGCTACAACAACCCGCAGCGCCCGGGCGACACGGTGTGGAACACCGCCAATTGCCGCAACCGCCGCATCTTCAACGACCGCACCGGCCTCGCGTCGGGCCGCAACCAGCGCCCCTTCCTCGTGCAGACCTACCGCCGCGACATGGGCGGCGGCGAGTTCATCGTGATGAAGGAAGTGGCCGCGCCGATCCGCGTCGGCGATCGTCACTGGGGCGGCGTGCGCCTGGCCTACAAGTTCTGACCTCGACGGCCCCCTGGGGGCCGCGCATCGCGCTCGAGCTGCCGCCGGAACGCCGCTCCATCCACGCCGAAGCGGCGAGGGCGGCGGGGGCCGCCGCCTGAAGACCTGCGACCCCGGGAGCGCTCTCGGGCGCCTCGCGTCGGCCGGGCCCGAGACGGCCGGCACTGACCTGGGTCACTCTCCTGCCGGCGCGAGGCGCCTAAGCTTGTTGCGCTGCAACAAGAAAGCAGGAGGTGCTGACCATGTTGCCTTTCACACGTGAGCAGTTCTTCTCGGTCTTCGTCGACTACAACCTCGCCGTCTGGCCGGCGCAGGTCGTGGCCTACCTGATCGGGGTCGTGATGATGCTGGCGCTGCTGCGCCGGACGCCCTGGGCGCAGCGAGCGGTCGCGGCCGGCCTGGTGGCAATGTGGGCCTGGACCGGAATCGCCTACCACGGGCTCTTCTTCTCGGCGATCAACAAGGCGGCGGCCGGCTTCGCGGCGCTCTTCGTGGCGCAGGCCTTGCTGTTTGCGCACGCGTCGCTGGTGAAGCAGGACCTGCGCTGGACGGCTCCGGCAGGAGGTGCCCGCGGCGCCGTCGCCTGGGGGCTGATGCTCTACGCGACGGTGCTGTACCCGCTTCTCGGCTTGGCGGCAGGGCACGCTTACACGGGTCTGCCGATGTTCGGCATCACCCCGTGCCCGGTGACGCTGTTCACCTTCGGGCTGCTGCTGTCGGCCACCCCGCAGGTGCCGCGCCGGCTGCTGGTGATCCCGCTGGTGTGGGCGCTGATCGGCGGCAGCGCGGCCTTCCTGCTCGGCGTGCCGCAGGACTGGCCGCTGCTGATCGGTGGCCTGGTCGTGATCCCCTGGATGTGGCACCGGCCGCGCGCGACGCTCGGAACCAGGCTGGCGTGATCGATCAAGACGCCGGCTGACGCAGCCGGCAGCATCCCCGCATCGTCACACGCGACACGGGGATGCCGAGGCCATTGCGGGTCAATGGCGCAACGCGGGAGGTGCCGGCCGCGTGGCGCGATGACGGCTGCTGTGGGTGCTGCGCGGGCCGCTCGCGCTCACCGGCACCAAGCATGGCTGCGCCCGGGGGCGGTGTGGCGCCTGCACGGTGCTCGTCGACGGCCAGCCGCAGCGTGCCTGCCTGCTGCCGGTGCAGGCGGTGGCCGGCCGCGACGTCACGACCGTCAGGGGCCTGGCCAGCAGCGCCGGCGAGCTGCACCCGTTGCAGCGGGGCTGGATCGAGCAAGGGGTGCCGCAAGCGCGCCGGAGGCAGACCGGCGCGGCGGGCGAACTCGCCGGTGCCCCTGTCCTCGACATGGAATGAAGTATCTATTACTTAGTATGTTGTATATGCTACTCACATCATGTTCGCCGCCCTCATCGTCACGCTGCCCACGAAGCCGAATGCCGTCCGGCTGCGCATCTGGCGTGCGTTGAAGACCCTCGGTGCTGCCGCGCTGCGCGACGGCGCCTACCTGCTGCCCGAAGCCCACGCGGCCCGATTCGAGGCGCTGGTCGATGAGGTGCGCAGCCATGGCGGCACCGCCAGCCTGTGGCAGCTGTCGCCGCGCGACGATGCGCAGCAGCAGGAGCTGGTCGCGCAGTTCGACCGCAGCGCCGCCTACGCCGAGTGGCAGACGCAGGCGCTCGAGCTCCAGGCCGAAATGCCCAAGCTGGGCGAATCGGATGCTCGCCGCCGCTGGCGCGCGGTCAACGAGGCGCTGCAAACGCTGCATGCGATCGACTACTTCCCCGGGGCGGCCGCCGGCCAGGCCGACGAGGCACTGCAGTCGCTGCGCCAGGCGCTCGACGCCCGCTTCTCGAAGGGTGAACCGATGCCGGCGGCAGCGCACGCGCTGCCGCGGCTCGACAAGGCACGGTACCGCGGCAAGCGCTGGACGACGCGCAAACGCCCCTGGGTCGACCGGCTGGCCTGTGCCTGGCTGATCGGCCGCTTCGTCGACCCTCAGGCGCGATTCCTGTGGCTCGACGACCCCGCCGGCGCGACGCCACCGCCGCGCGGCGCGATCGGGTTCGACTTCGACGGCGCGGCCTTCACGCATGTCGGTGCGCGCGTCACCTTCGAAGTGATGTGCGCGAGCTTCGGGCTCGACGCCGACCCGCGGCTGCAGCGCATCGCGCGTGCGGTGCACGTGCTCGACGTCGGCGGCATCCCGGTGCCCGAGGCCCCGGGCCTCGAGGCGGTGCTGGCTGGCCTGCGCGAGGTCCACGACGACGACGACCTCCTGGTGGCCGCTTCGTCGGCAGTTTTCGACGCCCTCTACGCCGCCCCCGGAGCCGCCGAATGACCCTTGCCAGCAGCACCACCGCCGCGCCCACGCGGGAGGGCGACACGCCCGCGCCGGTCTCCTTCGGCGCCGCGTTCCGCTTCTGGCTCTGGCTCGGCTTCGTCAGCTTCGGCGGGCCGGCCGGGCAGATCGCGATCATGCACACCGAGCTGGTCGAGAAGCGGCGCTGGATCAGCGAGCGGCGCTTTCTGCACGCGCTGAACTACTGCATGCTGTTGCCCGGCCCCGAGGCGCAACAGCTTGCCACCTACATCGGCTGGCTGATGCACCGCACCTGGGGCGGGATCGTCGCCGGCGCGCTCTTCGTGCTGCCGTCGCTCGCCATCCTGATCGTGCTGTCGTGGGTGTACCTGCGCTTCGGCGAACTGCCGCTGGTGGCCGGTGTCTTCTACGGCATCAAGCCGGCGGTGACGGCGCTGGTGCTGCACGCGGCACACCGCATCGGCACGCGGGCGCTGAAGAACCGCTGGATGTGGGGCATCGCGGCGGCGTCGTTCGTCGCCATCTTCGCCTTCGGCGCGCCGTTTCCGGCCATCGTCGCCGGCGCCGCGCTGGCCGGCTGGCTCGGCTCGCGCCGCTGGCCGGCGCTGTTCTCGCCCGGCGGCGCGCAGGGTGGGGCCGATCGGCGTTACGGCGCGGCGCTGATCGACGACGACACGCCGGCCCCGGCGCACGCCCGCTTCTCACGCGGCCGGCTGGCACGGGTGCTGGTGGTCGGCGCCGCGCTGTGGCTGGCGGGCATCGCGGCGCTGGCGTTGCACTTCGGCTGGCAGGGCGCGCTGGCGCAGATGGGCTGGTTCTTCTCGAAGGCCGCGCTGCTGACTTTCGGTGGCGCCTATGCGGTGCTGCCCTATGTCTACCAGGGCGCGGTGGAGCAGCATGGGTGGCTCACCGGGGTGCAGATGATCGACGGCCTGGCGCTCGGCGAGACCACGCCGGGGCCGCTGATCATGGTGGTGGCCTTCGTCGGCTTCGTCGGCGGCTGGACCCAGCAGGTGCTGGGTGCCGACGCGCTGGTGCTCGGCGCTGTGCTCGCGGCGACGGTCGCGACCTTCTTCACCTTCCTGCCGTCGTTCGTCTTCATCCTCGCCGGCGCCCCGGCGGTGGAGGCCACACACGGCCGTCTGGGTTTCACCGCGCCACTCACCGCGATCACCGCGGCGGTGGTCGGCGTGATCGTCAACCTGTCGCTTTTCTTCGCGTGGCATGTGCTGTGGCCGCGCGGATTCGAAGGTCCGTTCGACGCCTGGTCGGCCGCCATCGCGGTGGCGGCCGGTGTCGCGCTGTTCCGCTTCAAGGTCGGCGTGATGCCGCTGCTGGCCGCCTGCGCGGCAGCCGGGCTGGCGCTGACGCTGTGGCGCTGATCCACCCGCGCCGAACCGAAAGGAGATCCTCCATGCCCAACACAACCCTGCCGCTGCCCTTCGACCCCGCGGCGCTGAGAGGCCTGTCGCCACGGCTGCTGCTCAGCCACCACGAGAACAACTACGGCAGCGCGGTCAGGCGCCTCGGCGCCATCCGCCACCGGCTCGCCGGCCTGGCCTTCGCCGACACCCCGGGGTTCGAGCTCAACGGGCTCAAGCGCGAGGAGCTGATCGCCACCAACTCGATGCTGCTGCACGAGCTGTACTTCGCCAGCCTGGGCGGCGACGGCGGCACGATGGAGCCGGCATGGGCGCTGGCGCTCGCCGCCAGTTTCGGCAGCGTCGAGCGCTGGCGCGACGAGTTTGTGGCCTGCGCGAAGGCGCTCGGCGGTGGCTCGGGCTGGATGCTGCTGGCCTTCCAGCCGCGCGAGGGCCGGCTCGTCAACCAGTGGGCCGCCGACCACACACACGCGCTCGCCGGCGGCGTGCCGATCCTGGCGCTCGACCTGTACGAGCATGCCTACCACCTCGACTACGGCGCCGCGGCCGCAGCCTATGTCGACGCCTTCATGGCCAACATCGACTGGGCCGCGGTGTACCGGCGCTACCAGGCGGCGGTTCACGCCGCGAGCGAACCCTTCGGCGCGATGCCCGACGAGGTGGCCGGAACGGCCTTGCTCGACGTGCGGCGCGAGGCCGTCTACCGCGAGTCCGCGCACACGCTCGCCGGCGCCCGCTGGCGCGACCCGGCGGCCGTCGCGCAGTGGGCCGGCGAGCTGCCGGCCGGCAGCGACGTGGTCGTGTATTGCGTGTATGGCCACGAGGTCGGGCGGGCGACGGCTCTGCGGCTGCGAGCCGCCGGGCTGAACGCGCGCTTCCTGCGCGGTGGCTTCGACGGCTGGAAGTCGGCCGGCCGGGCCCTCGGCGAAAAGCCCGAGCGGTGACACCGATGGCCACCGAACCAAGGCCGCGGGTCGCGCTGTTGTACCCGGTCGACCGCGCGATGCACGACCGCGCCGACCCCGCCGGGGGCCGCTTCGCGCCGCTGTTTGCCGCCTTCGAAGCGGCCGGCGTCGCCGCCGAGGCGGCGGTGTGGCACGACGACTTCGCCGACGAAGTGCGCGCCCAGCTGTCGCAGGTGGCGCTGGTGCTTGTCTGGTGCAACCCGATCGAAGGCGGGCGGCGGCGCGACCGGCTCGACGCGCTGCTGCGCGATGTCGCGGCGGCCGGCGTCGTCGTCAGCGCGCACCCGGACACGATCGTGCGACTGGGCACCAAGGACGTGCTCTACGAGACGCGTGATCTGCCCTTCGGCAGTGACGTGCACCGCATCGACAGCCTGGCACAGCTCGACGCCGAGCTCCCCGGCCGGCTGGGGCAGGGCGCGCGTGTGCTGAAGCAGCACCGCGGCCACAGCGGCATCGGCGTCTGGCGCGTCGAGCGCGGCGCCGACGGGCTGCTGATGGTGCGGCACGCCCAGCGCGGCAGCAGCGAGCAGCGGCTCGACTTCGCCGCGCTGCGGGCGCTGCTGGCGCCGTACTTCGAGCCCGAGGCGGGTGGCCATCTGATCGACCAGGCCTGGCAGCCGAGGCTGGTCGACGGCATCGTGCGCGCGTACCTGGCCGAGGACCGCGTCACCGGCTTCGGCGTGCAGGCCGTCAACGCGCTGCACCCTGGCGAGCCGTTGCCCGGGCCGCGGCGGTACCACGGGCCCGAGCTGCCGTCGGGCCAGGCTCTGAAGCACCAGCTCGAGAGCTCCTGGGTCCATCGGCTGGCCGAGCGGGTCGGTGTGCCGCGCGAGCGGCTGCCGCTGCTGTGGGACTGCGACTTCATCCCCGGCCCGCAGGTCCCCGGCGAAGCCGAGCGCTGGGTGCTGTGCGAGATCAACGTCAGCAGCGTGTCGCCCTTCCCGCCGGCGACGATTGCGCCGCTGGTGGCGGCGGTGAAGTCGAGGCTGGCCGCCGAACGCGCCGCACGCTGACGCCGGTGCGACCGGCGCCCCGCGGGCTCAGGTCAATGCCGGTGCGCGTGGTGAACGTCGGGCACGTGCGGGTGCGCGTGGCGAAGCGGCAGGTGGCGGTGGCGGTGGCTGTGCTCGCCAGCAGGCATCGGGTCATGCCGGTGGTCGTGGTGGCCGTCGTCGTGGCGGTGGGCATGTTCGTGCTCGAGCGCCTCGTGCCGGTGTTCGTGCGAGTGGCTCTCGGCCAGGTGCAGCACAACACCGGCGAGCATAAGCACGCCGCCCGCCGCCATCCAGCCGCCGGCCGAGCGGTCGCCCAGCCACACCGCGAGCGCGGCGCCGATGAACGGTGCGAAGGCAAACACCGAGCCGGTGCGCGCGGCGCCAAAGGCCCGCTGCGCCAGAAGGTACAGGCGCAGGCTCAGGCCGTAGCCGGTGGCGCCCACCGCCAGCAGCGCAAGCGCCGCGCCTGCTGCCGGCAGCGGTTCGCCGGCCGCCCAGCCGAGCGCCGCCGTGGCACCGGCGCCGAGTGCGGCCTTGGCCAGCACGACCTGGCCGGGGTCGCGTTCGGCGAGCGCGCGCGACAACGTGTTGTCGACCGCCCATGCCACCGTCGCCAGCGTCACCGCCAGCAGGCCCGCGAGTTGCTCGCCACCACCGCGGCCCTGGTCGATCACCAGCACGACGCCGCCGCCGAACAGCAGCAGCATTGCCAGCGCGACGCGGCGGTCGATCGACTCGCGGTACAGCGCCCACGCCAGCGCCGCGGTGAACAGCGCCTCCAGCGTCAGCATCAGCGAAGCGCCGGTGCCGCTGGTGCGCTGCAGCCCCCAGGCGAGCGCCACCGGGCCGAGGATGGCGCCGAAGAAGGCCATCGCCAGCAGCCGCGGTAGGTCGGCCCGGTACAACCGCGCCTCGCGCTCCTTCGGCCGCAGCGACAGGCTGCCGACCAGTGCGGCGCCCGCGTAGAGCAGCGCCGCGGTGGTGAAGGCGCCGACGCCGGCACCGAAACGCTGCACCAGCGGCGTGCTGGCGCCGAACAGCACCGCCGCCAGCAGCGCCAGCAGGCCGCCCTTCAGCGCGGGCCGGTCGAAGAGGTTGGGGTTCATCGCGGGCGGATCATCGCCCGACGGCGGGCACCGAACCGCCTCGCATGGCGCCCGCGGGCGCCGGGACGGTCAGGCCTGCGCGGCCCCGGAGTAGGCGGCGCGGGCGGCGGCGCCGTTGGCGCCGTAGACCGGCTGCGTGGCATGGCCGGGCAGCAGCACGTCGATCGCGCGGTCGAGCGCGGCGGTGGCACGGGCCAGTGCCTCGCGCTGCGCGGCCACCTGGCCTCCGGCGAGCGCGAGCCGGTGGCGCAGTTGCGGCGGCACGCCACCGTCACGCGCCGCGCGAGCGAACTCGGCCACCGCGTGGGCGAGGGCGGCGTGCAGGGTCGAGGCCTCGGCCTCGATCGCCCGCGAGTCGTTGCGGCACAGCGCGTCGCGAAGTGCATCGAGCCCCAGTTCCACCGCCGAGAGCGGTGCCTCGAGCTCGGCCACGCGCTGCAGCGCGCGCATCTCGTCGGCCGAAGTGATCATCTGTCGCGCCCCGCCCACCGGTCAGCGATAAGTGCGGGCGAGCAGTTCCTGGGCGTTGGCGATCAGCTTGTCGGCGATCGTCTCGGGGTTGACCTTGAAGGTGCCGTTCTTCAGCGCCTGCGACATCAGCTCGACCTTGGCGGCGTCGAAGCTGCCGTCGTCGGCGGCAGCGAGCGCGCTCGCCTCGGGTGAGATGGCGACCTTGGACTCCTCGGCCTTGCCGTTGGCAGGCGCGGCGGTGCCGGCCTTGCGTTCGCCGGAAACCGGCGCCAGGGGCAGCTTGTTGTCGAGGTGACCGATCTTCATGATGTGCTCCGGCGGCAGGCTCCCGCGAGGGCCCTGCCGGTTGATGTGATCGCTCTATCGGACGAAGGCGACACCGACTTTAGGCCGGTGGCCGAATTTTTTCGAGACCCCCCCGCGAACCGGTGGGCGCCGTGCGTCACAGCTGCACCTCGACGCGGCGGCCGGCCACCGGCATGCCGGTGAGCACCCGGCCGGAGTCGGTGCGCACGCGCACCGGCTGGCCTTCGACGCCCGCGGTGAGCGCCTGGCCTTCGCCGCTGACCGTGAAGCCATCGCCGCGCGCCCACAACACGACGGTGTCGCCGGCGGCAAAAAACTGGCGCTGGCGCAGGTCGGCGCCGCGCAGCGGCGCGCCGGCGGCGGTGGCACGGGCGACCGTTCGGCCGACCAGCGCGGCGGCGTCGGCGATCGGCGGCGCGGCTTCGGCGGCCCAGTCGACCTCGGCCTGGCCGAGCATCGCGGCGGTGATCACGGTGCCGGCCGCGATCGCGCCGCGAGCCACCGGTGCCGGCGCGTAGACGCGCACCGTCACCGGCAGGTACACCTGCCAGTGGCGTTCACCCTCGGCGCAGCGCAGCACGACGCGGGTGCGGCCCCACAGCTGGGCCGCCGGCGGCAGCTTGGTCTCGATGCGCCGGCACGGCGCGAGCTTGAGCCGCGGGTCGAGCCGGCCGACCTCGAGTTCGACGCGCGCCGGCCCGGCCGGCAGCACGACCGCAGCGCCGAGGTGGCTGCGGATCTGGTCGGCGAGGCCTTTGTCGACCGAGCCCTCGTCGCCTGCCGCCGACATGCCGGCGCAGGCCAGAAGGCCGGCCGGCAGCAACGCACGCAGGCAATGCAGGAGAGGGCGGCGACGGAGTTCCACGACGGCCAATGTAGTGTGGACCGACGGGCGCAAGGGCATTGAATTGGCCGGGCTTCGCGCCGCTATTCGGACGCTGGTGGCCGGTGCCGCTGCCGAGAATCGGCGGCCATCGGGTCGTGGTTCACCGCGGCCGCAAGGAGCACGCCGATGATCGACCGCCTGACCGGGACGCTGGACTTCCAGACCCAGGCGCTGACGCTGCGCGCCGAGCGCCAGCGGCTGATCGCGAGCAACATTGCCAACGCCGACACCCCCGGCTACGTGGCGCGCGACTTCGACTTCGCGCGTGCGCTGCAGCAGGCGCAGGGCGGAAGCGGCGGCGGCGGCTTCCGGCTGGCCGAAAACGCCGGCCTCGGTGGCGGTGCCGGCAGCGCCGGAGCGCTGCGCGCCGCCGACGAGCCGCGGCTGCGTTATGCCCGCCCGGGGCAGAGCAACCTCGACGGCAACAGCGTCGACATGGACCGCGAACGGGCTTCGTTTGTCGACAACGCGCTGAAGTACGAGTCGACGCTGCGCTTCATCAACAGCAAGGTCAAGTCCATGCTCGAGGCGATGAAGTCGCACCACCAGTCATGAGGGTTGACGAATGAGCATGTTCAGGATCTTCGACGTCGCCGGCAGCGCGGTCAGCGCGCAGAGCCAGCGGCTCAACGTGGTGGCCTCGAACCTGGCCAACGCCGACACCGTCGCAGGCCCCGATGGCCAGGCCTACAAGGCGCGCCAGGTGGTGTTCCAGACGGTGATGATGGGCACCCGCACGCAACCCGACGGCACCGCCGGCGTTCAGGTGTCGACGGTGCGCGAGGACGACACACCGGGCCGGCGCGTGCACGACCCCAAACACCCGGCTGCCGATGCCGAGGGTTACGTCACCTACAGCAACGTCAACGCGGTCGAGGAGATGGTCAACATGATCTCGGCCTCGCGTTCATACCAGAACAGCATCGAGATGATGAACACCGCGCGCAGCCTGCTGCAGAAGACGCTGCAGCTGGGCCAGCAGGTGTGAGCGCGGGGGCCGGGCGATGACCACCACCACCGCTGCCAGGGCCGCCGGCACCGACTTTTCCGCGCTCGGGCTCGGCGAGATCGGCGGTGCGCCGAACGTCAACGCGCAGACGCAGAGCGCCGAGCGCTTCCTGAAGATGCTGGTCGCGCAGATGCAGAACCAGGACCCGCTGAATCCGATGGACAACGCGCAGGTCACGAGCCAGATGGCGCAGATCAACACCGTCAGCGGCCTCGAGCAGGTCAACATGTCGGTGCGATCGCTGAACACCGCGCTGCTGCAGATGCAGGCGCTGCAGGGCGCGGCGCTGGTCGGCCGCGATGTCACGCTCGCCGGTGACCGCCTTGCGATCGACGAGGGCACCGGCCGCGGCGGCTTCGACCTCGCCGCCGGAGCGACCTCGGTGCGCGTCGAGGTGCTGAGCGCGAACGGCACCGTCGTCGACACCGTGCCGATCGGCCCTCGACCGGCCGGACGCCACTTCTTCGAATGGGATGCCGGGCGCGTGAGCGACGGCGCCGGCTACCGCTTTCGCGTCGTCGCCACCAACGGCCCGCAGGCCGTCGGCGCCGCCGCGCTGATGCGCGACCGCGTCGCCGCCGTCAGCACCGACGGCGAAGGGCTGACGCTGGCGCTGGCGCGCAACGGCACCGTCACCGCCAACCGCATCCTGGCCTTCAACTGAGTCACTGAACGGGCGCGCCGCGCCGGGGAACACACCATGAGCTTCCAGCAAGGCCTCTCGGGCCTCAACGCATCGAGCAAGAACCTCGAGATCATCGGCAACAACATCGCCAACGCCAACACCTATGGCGCCAAGGTCTCGCGCGCCGAGTTCTCCGACTTCTACGCCGCGGCGCTCAATGGCGCCGGCACCAACAACATCGGTATCGGCACCGCGCTGTCCGCGGTGTCGCAGCAGTTCACGCAGGGCGGCATCACGTCCACCGACAACCCGCTCGACCTGGCGATCAACGGCAAGGGCTTCTTCCAGATGACCGACGGCGCCAGCCCGCCGGCCTACACCCGCAACGGCCAGTTCAAGATCGACCGTGAAGGCTTCATCGTCAACAACCAGGGCATGAAGCTGATGGGCTACGGCGCCGACGGCACCGGGCAGATCCAGCCCGGGCTGGCGGTGCCGCTGCAGCTGCCGACCAGCGGCATCGCGCCGAAAGCCACCACCGAGGTCGAGATCGAGGCCAACCTCGACTCGACCAAGCCGGTGACGCTGCAGCCGGCGGCGCCGCTGATCACCTTCAGCGATGCCGACACCTACAACAACGCCACCTCGCTGACGGTCTACGACGACAAGGGCCAGCCGATCGCGCTGACCTTCTACTTCCAGCGCGCCTCGGTCTACGACGCCGCCGCCGGCACCATCGACCAGTGGAACGTCTACATCACCGCCAACGGCCAGACCATCGCGCCGGCCGGTGCCACCGACAACTCCGCGCCCGACCCGGTGCAGGTGATCGACTTCCCCGCCGACGGCTCGGCGCCGACCAACCCGACCGACCCCTTCCTGTTCGACATCCCGGCCACCGTCGGCGCCAGCGGCGTCGCGACGCTGCCGATCCTGCAGATGTCCTTCGACCTCACCCAGCTGACGCAGTACGGCTCGCCGTGGGGCGTGACCAACGTGCTGCAGGACGGCTACACCGCCGGCCAGCTGGTCTCGGTGGGCTTCGAGGACAACGGCATCGTCAACGCGCGCTACTCCAACGGCCAGAGCAAGCCCGCGGGCCAGATCGAGGTCGCGACCTTCCGCAACGTGCAGGGTTTGCAGCCGGTGGGCAACAACCTGTGGATCCGCACTTTTGCGTCGGGCGACCCGGTGGTCGGCACGCCGGGCGAAGGCAACCTCGGCGTGCTGCAGGCCGGCGCGCTCGAGGAGAGCAACGTCGACCTGACGGCCGAGCTGGTGAGCATGATCACCGCGCAGCGTGTCTACCAGGCCAACGCGCAGACCATCAAGTCCCAGGACCAGGTGCTGCAGACGCTGGTCAACCTGCGGTGATGGCTCCCCCCCGAGGCGCCCTCGGTGCCTCCCTCCCGGGGGGGCGCCGCCGGCGGACCGGCAGAGCCGGATCCGCAGCGGCAGCGTCGTTCCGCCCGGGGCATGCGGCCGAGGTCGCTCGAAGGATGCATTGAGACATGGATCGGCTCATCTACCTCTCGATGTCCGGCGCCAAGGCGACGATGCAGCGCCAGGAGGTGCTGGCGAACAACCTCGCCAACGCGTCGACCAACGGCTTCCGCGCCGAGATGGCGGCCTTCCGCGCGGTGCCGGTGCGCGGCGACGGCGCCAGCACGCGCGCCTTCGCGCTCGAGTCCACCGTCGGCTGGGACGACCGCAGCGGCCCGGTGCAGACCACCGGCCGCGAGCTCGACGTCGCGATGCAGGGCAAGGCCTGGCTGACCGTCCAGGCGCTCGACGGCACCGAGGCCTACACACGCTCCGGCGCGCTCGAGGTCAACGCCGACGGCACGCTCGTCACCGCCGGTGGGCTGCAGGTGATGGGCGAAGGCGGGCCGATCACGATCCCTGCCGGCGGTCGCGTCGAGATCGCCGCCGACGGCACCGTCAACACGATGGTCGGCAACGCGCGGCCGCAGCAGGCCGGGCGGCTGAAGCTCGTCACCCCCGAAGGCCCGCTCTCGCGCGGCACCGACGGCCTCTTCCGCGCCGCCGGCGGCGACCTGCCGGCCGACCCGCAGGCGCGGCTGCAATCGGGCGCGCTCGAGGGCTCGAACGTCAGCCCGGTCGAGACGATGGTGGCGATGATCGCCGCCGCGCGCCAGTTCGAGCACCAGATGAAGAGCCTGCAGGGCGCCGAACAGCGCGAACAGGCCGCCGCCAAGCTGCTCGGTATCGGCTACTGATCGCCCCCAGGGCCGGGCCAGCCCGGCCCGCCCCCCGCGGCGGTTCGAGCGAAGTGGCAAAGCCACATTGGCTCGAGAGCGCCCCCAGGGCCGGGTCAGTCCGGCCCGCCCCCGAGGAGGTTCGAGCGATTTGGCAAAGCCACGCTTGCTCGAGACCCCGGTCGGCGCCGCGGCGCGCCAGCGGGCGCGGAAAGGGGCGGCGAAGGCCCTGTTTATCGGCGGCTCCGGCCCCTTCAGTGGCGGCGAAGATCGGATCAACGCACTCTGGAAGGGCTCGCGATGATCCGATCGCTGTGGATCGCCAAGACCGGCATGGAAGGCCAGCAGACCAAGCTGGACACGATCTCGAACAACCTCGCCAACGTCGGCACCAACGGCTTCAAGCGCGGCGGTGTCGTGTTCGAGGACCTGATGTACCAGAACCTGCGCCAGACCGGTGCCGCCGCGTCGGAGCAGAACGTGCTGCCCACCGGGCTGCAGGTCGGCCTCGGTGCCCGTGTCGCGGCGACCACGCGCAACTTCACGCAGGGCACGCTGCAGCAGACGACGAGCGACTTCGACCTCGCGATCAAGGGCAAGGGCTTCTTCCAGGTGGCGATGCCCGACGGCACCACCGCCTACACGCGCGACGGCTCGTTCCAGGTCGACGCCAACGGCCAGCTGGTGAGTTCGGGCGGCCTCGTCGTGCAGCCGCCGATCACGATCCCGGCGGCGGCGCAGAAGGTCACCATCGCGCAGGACGGCACCGTCAGCATCACCGTCGCCGGCAGCGCCACGCCGCAGGCGGTGGGGCAGCTGCAGCTGGCCAACTTCGTCAACCCGGCCGGGCTCGAGCCGCGCGGGCAGAACCTCTATGCCGAGAGCGCCTCGTCGGGCACGCCGCAGGCCGGCGCGCCGGGCAGCAACGGGCTCGGCACGCTGCACCAGGGGGCGCTCGAGGGCAGCAACGTCAACGTCGTCGAGGAGCTGGTGTCGATGATCGCGACCCAGCGCGCCTACGAGCTGAACTCGAAGGCGATCCAGACCTCGGACCAGATGCTGCAGCGTCTGGGTCAGCTGTGATGCATGGGGGCTGCGTGATGCGCATCGTCGCCGCGTTGTCGAGGGGATCGGGCTCCACCGGGCGGCCGACGCGTGTCGTCGGCTTGGGGGTCCTGTTGGTGCTGCCGCTGCTCGGCGGATGTTTCGCCACCGTGCAGGACTTCTTCTACCCGCGGGTGCAGATGGGCGAGGAGGGCTCGCCGCCCATCGCCACCGGGGTGCCGCCGGCGCCACCGCCGCCGGCCAACGGCGCGATCTTCAACGCCGCCACCTACCGGCCGCTGTTCGAGGACCACCGCGCGCGGCTGGTCGGCGACACGCTGACGGTGCAGATCGTCGAGAAGGTCAACGCCAGCGCGAAGAGCACCAGTTCGGTCGACAAGGGTGGCAAGGTCGAGGCCGGCATCACCGCGGTGCCCGGCGTGCGGCTGCTGACGAACAACACCCTGGCCGGCAACAGTGCCAACACCTTCGAAGGCAAGGGCACCACCGAGAGCAGCAACGACTTCTCGGGCACCATCACCGTCGTCGTCAGCCAGGTGATGCCCAACGGGCACCTGGTGGTGTCGGGCGAGAAGCAGATCGGCGTCAACAACAGCGTCGACACGCTGCGCTTCTCGGGCCTGCTCGACCCGCGCGCGATCCAGCCCGGCAACCTCGTCGCCAGCACGCAGATCGCCAACGTCCGCGTCGAGCACCGCGGCCGCGGCGCCAAGGCCGACGCGCAGGTGATGGGTTTCCTCGGCCGCATCTTCCTCAGCCTGCTTCCGATATGAGCCCCCACCCGAAGCGGCTTGCGGCCGCCACCCCACGGCCCCGGCGGGGCCCCGGCGGTCCCTGGGGGCGCCACCTGCGGACCGGCGGAGCCGGATCCGCGGTGGCAGCATGGTTCCGCAGCAGCGAAGCCGACGCCGCCTTGCTTGTCGACCGCCTGTTGCGCGTGCTGGTCGGTCTCGCCTTCGTCGCCGCCAGCGCTGCCGTCTGGTGGCCGGCGCCGGCGCAGGCGGCGCGAATCAAGGAGCTGGCCACCGTGCAGGGCGTGCGACCGAACCAGCTGCAGGGCCTGGGGCTGGTGATCGGCCTCGACGGCACCGGCGACCAGACCACGCAGACCCCGTTCACCACCCAGAGCCTGATGGCGATGCTGCAGCAGATGGGCGTCACGGTGCCGGCCGGGGCGAGCATCCAGTCGCGAAACGTCGCCGCGGTGATGGTCACCGCGCAGCTGCCGCCGTTCGCGCAGCCGGGGCAGCAGATCGACATCGCTGTGGCCTCGATCGGCAACGCGAAGAGCCTGCGTGGCGGCACGCTGATCGCGACGCCGTTGAAGGGCGCCGACGGCCAGGTCTACGCGATGGCGCAGGGCAACCTGATCGTCGGCGGCGCTGGAGCCGCAGCCGGCGGGTCCAAGGTGCAGATCAACCACCTTTCGGCAGGCCGCATCCCCGAGGGCGCCACCGTCGAGCGTGCGGTGGCGACTCCGCTGCACCTGTCGGACACCATCCGGCTCGACCTCGCGGCGAGCGACTTCGCGACTGCACGTGCGGTGGCCAAGGCGATCAACGAGGCCAAGGGCGCCGGCACCGCGGCTGCGCTCGACGGCCGCGTCGTCCGTGTCAAGGCGCCCACCGACACCGACCAGCGTGTGGCCTTCCTGGCCGACATCGAGAACCTCGACGTCGTGCTCGAGCGCCGCGCGGCGCGCATCGTGCTCAATGCGCGCACCGGCTCGGTGGTGCTCAACGACGCGGTGACGCTGGGTGCCTGCGCGGTGGCGCACGGCAGCCTGTCGGTGACGATCAGCTCGACACCGGTGATCAGCCAGCCCAATGCGCTCGGCCAGGGACAGACGGTTCAGGCCGAGAAGACCGACATCGCGATCACGCAGCAGGGCGGCGCGCTGGTGCAGCTGCCCGCGGGCGCCAAGCTCGGCGATGTTGTCAAGGCGCTCAACGCGCTCGGCGCGACGCCGCAGGACCTGCTGGCGATCCTGCAGGCGATGAAGAGCGCTGGCGCCTTGAACGCGGAAATCGAAGTCATCTGAGGTTGCGCATGACCGTGCCCTCGAGCCCCGCCGTCGCGTTCGACAACCGTTCGCTCGGGCAGCTGCGCTCGGCCGCGGCCCAGGACCCGAAAGCCGCGGTGCGCGAGGCGGCGAAGCAGTTCGAGTCGCTGTTCATGCAGGAGCTGCTGAAGAGCATGCGCGCGACCACGATGTCGTCGGGCATGCTGGACAACGAGGGCACCAAGCTCGGCACCGAGATGCTCGACCAGCAGTTCGCCGGGCAGCTCGCCGGGCTGCGAGGCGGGCTGTCGGAGGCCATCCAGCGCCAGCTCGAGCGCCAGATGGGCCTCTCGCCGGGGCCGATCCCGGTTGCGCGCAGCGCCAACAGCACCCCGCAGCCGCTCGACCGCCTCGACAAGCCGGTGCGCATCCCCGAGCGGAGCGCCGCCGGCTTCGTGCAGCAGCACCAGCAGGCAGCGCTCGCGGCCGAGCGCGCCACCGGCATCCCGGCGGCGTTCATGGTCGCGCAGGCGGCACACGAGACCGGCTGGGGCCGCAAGGAGATCCGCCACCCCGACGGCTCGAGCGCGAACAACCTCTTCGGCATCAAGGCCGGCGCCGGCTGGAGCGGGCCGGTGGCCGAGGTCACGACGACCGAGTACATCAACGGCCAGCCCCGCAAGGTGGTGGCGAAGTTCCGCGCCTATGCGAGCCACGCCGAGTCCTTCGCCGACTACGCGCGGCTGATGAAGGAGAGCCCGCGCTACCAGCCGGTGCTGGCCAAGGCGCGCGACGCCGGCGCCTTCGCGCAGGGCCTTCAGAAAGCCGGCTATGCGACCGACCCGGCCTACGCCGACAAGCTGACCCGGGTCATCAACACCACGCTGCGCCTGCAGCGCACGCTGGCGTAAGGGAGCCAAGGCATGAGCGGAACCGCGCTGTTCTCGATCGGGGTGCGGGCACTGGCCGCCAACTATGCGGCGCTGCAGACCACCGGCCACAACATCGCCAACGCCAACGTCGCAGGCTACTCGCGCCAGCGGGTCGAGCTCGAGACCTCGCTCGGGCAGTTCACCGGCTCGGGCTTCTTCGGCCGCGGCGTCGACGTCGCCACCGTGACCCGCAGCCACAACCAGTTCCTGACCCGCGAGGCCGCCACCGCGCGATCGCTGGCGTCGGCCGACGCGGCGCGCGAACACCAGCTCTCGCAGCTGGAGCTGATCTTCAAGAGCGGTGAGCAGGGGCTCGGCCACGCCACCGGCCAGTTCCTCAACGCGATGTCCGATCTCGCCAGCCGCCCGTACGACAGCGCGACACGCACCGTCGTGCTGTCGCGTGCCGACGCGCTGGCGCAGCGCTTCGTCGAGGCCGGCGTCCAGCTCGAGTCGGTGCAGCGCGGCGTCAACGAGGGGCTTCGCGCATCGGTCGACGCGGTCAACTCGCTGGCGGCCAGCCTGGCCGAGATCAACAACCGGATCGCCGCCGCGCGGGGCCTCGGCCAGCCGGCCAACGACCTGCTCGACCAGCGCGACCGGCTGGTCGCCGAGATCAGCTCGCATGTGCAGATTGCGACCATCCCGGCCGACGACGGCACCGTCGGCGTCTTCGTCGGCGGCGGCCAGCGGCTGGTGCTCGGCAACCGCGCCGAGAAGCTGCAGCTCGTCGGCGACCTCTTCGACGGCTCACGCTCGGCGGTCGCGATCACCGAGGGTGCCAACCAGCAGCGGCTGGGTTCGGCGGCGCTTGGCTCGGGCAGCATCGCCGGGCTGCTGCGCTTCCAGAACGAGGACCTGGTGACCGCGCGCACGCGGGTCGGCCAGATGGTCGCGGCGATCAGCGAGGCCGTCAACGCGCAGCAGATGCTCGGGCTCAACCTGCAGCTGCCGCCGGGCTCGGTGCCGTCGGCGGCGATGTTCGAGGTGGGCGACCCGCTGGCGCTGCCGGCGTCGACCAATGCCAAGGACCTCGCGGGTGCCTACATCGGCGCCGTGACGCTGACGGTGCAGGATGCCAGCCAGCTCGAGGCCAGCGAGTACCGGCTGCAGTTCGACAACGGCGCCGGGCAGTGGAGGCTGACGCGCTTGTCGGACAACCTCGTCCGCCTGGTCAACAGCGGCGACGTCGTCGACGGCATGCAGATCGACATCACGAACGCCGCCGCCACCGACCAGTTCCTGCTGCAGCCGGTGACCCGTGCGGCGGTGGGCATGCGCGCGCTGCTGACCGACCCGCGCGACATCGCGGCGGCGTCCCCGCTAGTGGCCAGCACCGGCGGCGCCAACAGCGGCACCGCCGCGATCGGCGCGCTGACGATGGTGACACCGCCGGTCGACGCCACGGCCAGCGTGACGGTGACCTTCGGTGCCATCGACGGCGGTGACCCCAGCGGCCGTTCACGCCTCTACGACTGGACGATGTTCGATTCCGGCGGCAACCCGATCGCCAGCGGCAGCGGCAGTTGGGCCGCGGGCGAGCCGCTGCCGGCGCCCCCGGACGCCGACATCAACGGCTTCCAGCTCTCGCTGACCGGCGTGCCGGCCGAGTTCGACACCCTCGAGATCGTGCCGACGCCGTACCCCGAGCAGAACAACGGCAACGCGGTTGCGCTCGCGGCATTGCGCGACAAGGCGCTGGTTGGCCGCGACCTGATGGCCGACGGCAGCTTTGCCGGCGGCGCCACCTTCACCGAGGCCTACGTGGCCGCGCTCTCCGATGTCGGCGTGCGCGCGCAGAGTGCGCAGTCGTCGGCGACGATCTCTTCCGCGCTCGCCTCGCAGGCCGAGGCGGCGCGCGCCGGCGAGGCCGGCGTCAACCTCGACGAGGAGGCGGCGCGGCTGATCCAGTTCCAGCAGAGCTACCAGGCGGCGGCCAAGGTGCTGCAGGTGGCGCAGTCGGTGTTCGACACGCTGCTCGAGACCACCACCTGATCCCCGGGGAGAGAGCCGCGATGCGAATCGCCACCTACAGCGTCTACGCCAACACCGTCACCAGCCTGCAGCGCCGCCAGGGAGAGTTGCAGCGCTCGCAGGAGCAGCTCTCGAGCGGCAAGCGGGTCGCGAAGCCGAGCGACGACCCCGCCGCGGCAGCACGTGCCGAACGTGCGCTGGCCGCGATGCAGCGCGCCGAGGCCGACCAGCGTGCGCTCGAGGCCAGTCGCAGCGCGATCCAGCTCACCGAATCGGCGCTCGCGAACGCCGGCGAACTGATGCAGCAGGTGCGCGAGCAGGTGCTCGCCGCCGGCAACCCAACCTACACCGACGCCGAGCGCAGCATGCTGGTGCAGGCGCTGCGCGGGCTGCGCGAGCAGTTGCTCGGCATCGCCAACCGTGCCGACGGCGTCGGCTCGTATCTCTTCTCGGGCCAGGGTTCGGCCAAACCGCCCTTCGTCGACACCCCGGGCGGTGTCGTCTACGAGGGTGCTGCCGGCGAGGCGCGGGTGACTTCGCGCGAGTCGCTGCCGATCGCGATCGACGGCCGCCACGCCTGGCTCGAGGCGCCGAACCCGGTGCCGCCGGCCAACCCCGGGGATCCGCTGAACCCGCCGCTGTCGGTCTTCGCCGTGCTCGACCGTGTGATCGGCGAGCTGGCGACCCCCGGCCGCAGCAACGACCAGATCACGACCACCGTGCAGGACGGCGTTCGTGATCTCGACGCCGTCAACAGCCACATGCTGGCGGTGCGAGCCCGCACCGGCGAGCTGCTGAACCGCGCCGACGCGGTCGAGATGCACATCGGCGACGCCAAGGTCGGTGCACAGTACGAACGTTCGCTCGCCGAGGATCTGGACATGGTGCAGGCGATCTCGGACTTCCAGAACCGCCAAACCGGCTACGATGCGGCGCTGAAGGCCTACGCGCTGGTGCAGCGCATGTCGCTGTTCAATTACCTCGGCGGTTGAAGCCAACGGCGCCCGCCCCTGACCGGGCAGGCTCGATCATCAGATGCAAGACCATCCTCTGCTCGGCCAGGTGGCGCTCGGCTACAGCGCCGTGATCGACGCGCAGCGCGCCGTCGCCGCGACCCGCATCTCCGTGCTGCCCGAGAAGCCCGACGCCGAGTTCGACGGCGCCGCGCTGTGGCAGATCCTCGGCGAGGTGTTCCCCGAGGGCGCCGCGCTGCCCAAAGCGCCGCTGGCCACCGCGGTGATCGTCGGTGCCGCCGGCGAGAAGGCGCTCGCGTCGCTGCTCGCCGCGCCCGCGGTGCCGCGCTTCACGATCGAGGTGCCGGCCTTCCTGACTGGCGACGCCTCGATCGCGAGCGCCTGCGCAGCGCTGCAGGCCGCCGGAGGACGGCTGGCGCTGAAGGGCCGGCTGCGCGAGCCGCTGCCCGCGGCGCTGGCGAGCTGCTTCGCGCTGCAGATCGACGATGCCGATGGCACCGCCGCCGCGCGCGGCACCAAGCTGCCTTGGCTGCGAGCCGGTGTATCGAACGCTGCCGAGGTTCGCAATGCGCTCGACGCGGGCGCCGCCGGCGTGATCGGCTGGCCATTCGGCGAGGCGCCGAGCAAGCCCACCGGCAAGACCGCGGTCGCGCCCGAGCTGCAGGTGATCCTCGAGCTGATCAACCGCGTCGAGAAAGAAGAGCCGGTCGACCGCCTCGAGGCGGTGATCAAGAACGACCCCACGCTCGCCTTCCGGCTGCTTCGCTACATGAACTCGCCCGGCTTCGGCCTCTCGGTCGAGATCGGCTCGTTCCGCCACGCGCTGATGATCCTCGGCTACCAGCGGCTCAAGCGCTGGCTGGCGTTGCTGCTCGCGTCGGCCAGCAAGGACACCAGCATGCGCTCGGTGATGTACGCCGCGGTGCGGCGCGGGCTGATGCTCGAAGAGCTGGTCAAGGGCTCGGGCGACGCCGAGTTGCGCGGCGAGATCTTCATCTGCGGCGTGTTCTCCCTGCTCGACCGGCTGCTCAAGCAGCCGTTCTCCGAGTTGCTGCGCTCGGTGCCGGTTCCGCAGCGTGTGCAGCAGGCGCTGCTCGGCGAGGAAGGGCCCTTCCTGCCCTACCTCGAGCTGGTGCAGGCGGTCGAGAACGGCGTCGCGGTCGACATCCGCGAACACGCGGCGCGGCTGATGCTCGGCGCCGCCGAGGTCAACCGCTCGCTGCTGGCGGCGCTGGCGGCGGCGGCACAGCTCGACAAGGGTTGACCAGCCGTGAAGACATGAGCGAACCCGCGCTCGTGTCCCACGGCGGGCCGGCGCCGGCCGAACTGCTCGACGAACTGGCCGACCCGCTGCTGTGGTTCGACGAGCGCTTGCGTGCCGTCGGTGCCAATGCCGCGGCACGGCGCCTGCTCGACGTGCACGAGGCCGCCGGTGCACGAACGCTGCTTGCGCCGCTGGGTGACCGGGTCGCCGACTGGTTTGCCTCCGCCGACCGTGGCCGCCGCGTGCAGGCGGTGGTGGAAGGCGGCGACGGCGCGGTGCTGCGCTGCACCGCTTGGCCGGTCGAAGGTGGGCACGCGCTGCGGATTCAGGCGCTGGCGCCGGCACCGCCAACCCGCGGCACCGGCGGTGCACCGGGCGGCAGCGAGTTGCTGCGCATGGTGTGGGCGGCGCCGTTCCCGGCGCTGTTGCAGGACACGCAGCACCGCGTGGTCGACGTCAACGAGGCCTTCGTCGCCTTTGCCGGCCGCCCGCGCGAGTCGCTGCTCGGCCGCGACCTCGTCGAGCTCGTTCCGCTCGAGGACCAGGACCTCGTCGTCGCCGCACGCCGCGCGCTCGGCGAGACGCTCAAGCCGGGCAGCGTGGCGACGCTGATGGAGCGCCGGCTGCTCGACGGCGCCGGCGCTGAACGCTGGTTCCGCTCTGCCGCCTACCCGGTGGTGGTCGACGGCACGACGCTGCTGCTCGAGGTGCTGCAGGATTCCACCGGCGAGCATGTCGCCCGGGCACAGGCCGAACGCACGCTGAACGAGCTCGGGCAGTGGTTCGACCTGAGCCCCGCCGGGATGCTGGTGTTCGACGGTGCCGGGCTGATCCTGCGATCGAACCCGGCCTTCGAGCTGCTTGTCGAGCGGGTGCCGGTGATGCTGGCCGACGCGGCGCCCGAGCTGCAGCATCTGCTCGGATGGCGCGACGGCGCACCGGTGGCCGAGCTGGCGCCCGGGGCGCCGCCGCTCGAACGCCAGGCGCTGCTGCCGCTGCCCGGGGGCCGCCAGCGCCGGCTCGGCGCGCGGCTGTCGAGCTTCGCGACCCGCCAGGGTGAGCGCCGAACGATGGCCATCGTCGAGGACCGCAGCGCCGAGGAGGAGCGCGACCTCGCGAAGCTCGAGATGGGCGCGCTGATGCACACCGCGAGCGTCGGCGTCGCCACCTTCGACGCCAGCCGCGGCTGGCTGGCACCCTGGCACGACGCCGCCGCGGGGGGTGGTGGCGGCGGCACGCCCGAGCGCAGCGGCCTCTTCGGCATCGGCCGCGAGATGGTCGAGCCCGAGTCGCTTCCGGAGTACGAGCGGCTGCAGCGTGCGTTGCGGCGCAGCGAACGTGCCGAGGTGCGCTACGCGGTGCGCCACCCCGAGCTCGGCCAGCGCTGGCTGCTGACGCGGGTCGAGCCCGGTGCACTCGCCGGCAACCGGCCGACGACCTCGGTGGTGACGCTCGACGTCACCGAGCAGGAGCTTTCGCAGCGCCGCAACGAGCAGCTGCTGCGCGAGCTGTCGACCATCCTCGACGGTTCGACCGCCGGCATCGCCTACCTGCGCGGTCCGCTGCTGGTGCGCTGCAACCGCCGCTTCGAGCGCATGCTCGCGCTCCCACCCGGCGGTGCGGTGGGGGCGTCGCTCGAGGGGCTGTTCGCCGCGTTGCCTGCCGACGCGCGCGCCACCGCCACCGAGGCCGCGGCCGCGCTCGCCGAGGGCAGGCCCTTCGAGGCCGAGCTGCCGGCCGGCGAATCCGGCGGCCAGCCCGTCTGGTACACGCTGTCGCTTCGCCGCGCCGAGGACTCCGGCGCCGAGTCCGAGGCGGTGGCGGTGCTGACCGACATCTCGCGGCTGAAGTCGCAGCAGGCCGAGATCGAACGTGTAGGCCGCGAGCGCGAGCTGATGTTCAGCCTCTCGGACGTCGGCATCGTCTACCTGCGCGGCCGGCGGATCGAACGCGCAAACCAGGCGATGGCGCGGCTCACCGGCTATGCCGCGCCCGAGCTGACGGCGCTCGACGGCCTCGAGCTGCACGCCAATGCGCGCGAGTGCGTCGAGTTCGAGAACGCGCTCGCGCAGGGGCTGCGGCAGCAAGGGCGCTTCGCCGCAGAGCGAAGGCTTCGCCGCCGCGACGGCAGCCTCTTGTGGGTGCAGGTGGCGGCGCGGCCGGTGGACGCCGGCAACCCCGATGCCGGCGTGATCTGCAGCTACGTCGATGTCGACGAGCGCTACCGCGCACGTGAGTCGCTCGCGCAGCAGGCCGAGCGCACGCGTGCGCTGCTCGACTCGGTGCTGGTCGGCATCGTCACCGTCTCCGAGCACGGCATCGAGTGGATGAACCGCTCGGCGCGCCGCATGTTCGGCGGCGAGCTGGCCGACTTCGTCGGCGAATCGATCTCGATCGTCGCCACCCCCGACCCCGAGCACCCGCTGCGCCGGCTCGACTACTTCACGCGCCTGGCCGACGGCCAGCCCGAGACCTTCGAGTGCCGGCTGAAAGCCCGGGACGGGCGCGAGTTCTGGGTGGTGGCCAACGCCGTCGTCACCGGCGGGGGTGCGGGCGGGCGGCAGCTGACGTTTGCGCTGCTCGACATCGAGCGCCGCCGGCAGGCCGAAGTCAGCATTGCACAGGCGCAGGCGTCGATGCAGCGAATGATCGAGACCGCGCCGTTGGCGATGGCACTCGTCGACGCCCGCAGCCAGCGGGTGCTGCAGCTCAACCAGCAGGCCGGGGTGTTCTTCGGGCACGCGCACGGCGACGTGCTCGGCCGCACGCCGGACGAGGTGTGCACGCCCGATCTGGCGGCGCTGCTCTCCGGCTGGTTGACGCAGGGGGCTGCCGCGGCCGACGCCACCCACCATGAGTGGCGAGACCAGCGCGGCGACGCCGCCCGGGTGTGGGACGTGCGCGTGGTCGCGCTCGAGCCCGGCGCCGACGCCGCGCCGCAGCTGCTGCTGGTGGCCGGCGACGTGACCGAGATGCGTGCCGCCGAGCAAGGCCGGCTGCAGGCCGCGATCGCGCAGCGCGAAGTGCTGGTGCGCGAGGTGCACCACCGCATCAAGAACAACCTGCAGGGGGTGGCCGGGCTGCTGCAGCAGCACGCCGAGCGCCACCCGGCGGTGGGGCCGATGCTGACCGAGGCCGTGAGCCAGGTGCAGACGATCGCGCAGGTGTATGGGCTGCAGGTCGGCTCCGGTGGTCCGCTGCGCGTCGCGCATGTGCTGCAGGCGATCGCCGGCTCGGTGCAGCGCACCTTCGGCCGCGCGATCCACGTCTTCGCGAGCGAGGACGCGTCGCGCTGCCTGATGCCCGAGGCCGACTCGATCCCGATCGCACTCACGCTCAACGAGCTGCTCACCAACGCCATCAAGCACGGCAGCGGCGACGGCCTGCGCTGCGAGGCCACCACCGAGCCGACGCCGCAGGGCACCAGCGTGTGGATCTCGATCGCCAACCGCGGCCGGCTGCCCGAGGGCTTCAGTCTCGCGAAGTACCCCGGGGCGTTGTCCGGTCTCGGCCTCGTGCGGGCGCTGCTGCCGCGCCGCAGTTCGGCGCTGGCGATCGAGCAGCAGGGCGACGAGGTGGTCGCGCGCATCCAGTTGCGGCCCCCCAGCGTCGTGCTGGAGGGTGCGTGACCGCGGCCCTGCCGCCCGGGGTTGGCACGGCCCCACAATCGGGCGTCATGACAGCGGACACGGGCCCGGGCAAGGGCAGGATCCTGGTCGTCGACGACGACCGCCTGGTGCTGGCGACGGTCGCGCACGGCCTTGCCCAGGCCGGCTACGACGTGATCGACGCCGACAACGGCGACGACGCGATCCTGCTCGCGCGCGAGCACCGGCCCGAGCTCGCGCTGCTCGACATCCGCATGGAGGGCAAGACCGGGTTCGACGTCGCCGAGTACCTGCGCGATGTGTGCCACATCCCGTTCATGTTCCTGTCGGCCTTCTCCGACGAAGCCACCGCGGCCAAGGTGCGCGAGCTCGGCGCGGTGGCCTACCTGGTGAAGCCGATCGACGTCGGCCGCATCGTGCCCACCGTCGAGGCGGCGCTCGCGAAGCTCCGAAGCGAAGCCGTCATCGCGCCGATTCCGGCGCCGGCCGCGGCCGGTGCGCCACCGGCCGACCTGGTGGCGACGGCGGTCGGCATCGTGATGCACCGCTACTCGCTGCCCCGCGACAAGGCCTGGGCACGCGTGCAGCGGCTGGCGGCAGAGCAGGGCATCAGCGTCGCGCAGCAGGCCGAGCGGCTGGTGCTGGCGGTGGAAGAACTGGCCCGCGGCGCGCAGGGGTGACCGCTTCCGCACGCGGCGGCGGGTGACGCGGCGCGACAAGAAGGAGGAGTGATCGTGACGACGGTGGCTGTGCTCGGTGCGAGCGGGGTCTATGCGCGCCATCTGCTGCCGCGGCTGACGGCGGCCGGCCATGAGGTGCGCGCGATCGTTCGCAACCCCGCGGCCGCCGGTGCCGCGCGCGCCTGCGGCGCCGAACTGCGCCGCGGTGACATCTTCGACGCCACGTCGCTGCGCGAGGCGCTTGCCGGCTGCGAGGTCGCGATCAATCTCGCGACCGCATTGCCGGCGCCGGGCAAGGCCGGCGACTACGCGGCCAACGACCGCCTTCGCACCGAAGGTGTGCCGGTCTTCCTGGCCGCCTGCCGTGACGCCGGCGTTCCGCGGGTGCTGCAGCAGAGCATCGCGATGGTGCACGCCGGTGGCGGTGACGCCTGGGCCGACGAGGAGACCTTCTTCGATCGACCGGGTGACGGCATCGCGGGCCGCGCCGCAGCCGCCGCGCTGGCAATGGAGCGCTCGGTGCGCGACAGCGGGCTCGATTGGCTGATCCTGCGCGGCGCGCTGTTCTACGGCCCGGGCACCGGCTTCGACGACGACTGGTTCGCCCGTGCCCGAGAAGGCCGCCTCGTGCTTCCCGGCGACGGCAGCGACTTCGTGACGCTGGTGCATGTCGCCGACATGGCGGCCGCCACCGTCGCCGCGCTGGCGCACTGGCCTTCGGGTCGCTCGCTGATCGTCGCCGACGACGAGCCGGTGCGCTGGCGCGAGCTGTTCGGCACCGTCGCCGCGCTCGCCGGTGCAGCGCCGCCGGCCGCCGGCGGCCCGCGGCGGATGCCGTCGTTCCGCGTATCCAACCGCCGCGCACGCGAGGCGCTGGCCTGGGCGCCGTTCCACCGCGACCATCGCAGCGGGCTGGCGCGCTGACGACGGGCACGGTCGGTGAGCCGGTGCCTGGCATCGTCTCGAGTTGATCCGGCGACCCCGGTCAACTGGAACCCCCGCGGGGGGCGGGCCGGGCCGGCCCCGGGGGTGCTCAGTAGGCGCGGGTCTGCTTGAAGCAGACGAACGAACCCGGAACCGGCGAGCCGCCTCGGCGTGCCAGCGTGTCGCTGAGCCCGCGGCACAGGCGGGTCCAGCCCACCATCTGCGGCATCGCGCCGGCGGCGCGGATCAACCAGTTGCCCGGGCGCGAAACGCCGCGCGTGTAGAACTTCAGGTGCGTGCCGGTGCGCTCGAAGCCGAACTCGCGCGAGCCGTTCTCCGGGTGGCTGCCATCACCGTCGGTCTGCACGGTCTGGAAGATGAAGTAGGCGTCGCCCATCTCGGCCAGGATCACGCTGCCGTTGTCGGGCCCGGCGATGTCGATGTGGATGATCTCGCCGACGCTCGGCGACCCGGTTCGCGAGCGAACGAAGTGGTTGACCGCGTTGAAGCCGCCATCGGCGACGGTGCCGTTGAGGTCGGACGCCATGTCGGCGACGAACTGCTCGGGCGTCGCGCCGGAGGGCATCGTGGCGACCAGGAACGAGTACTCGTCGTAGACGCAGCTGCCCGACCCGTCGGCCAGCGACTGCAGCGTGGCCCCGCCGGCCGTCAGGCCTGCGCGCAGCGCGCCGCTGCTGGACCACGATTCGGCGCGCAGCCGCTTGAACGAGTCTTCGCGAGAGGCCATCGTCGGATCCGGCGGGGTCGTGAGGCCGCGAGTGTGCGGCGAACTGTGCCCTGGCGCATCCATCGGGCGGCCGACGCCCGCGTGCCCGGGTCGCCGCGCGCGACCGGCGGGCCCGTTCAGCGCAGTGTGAAATAGAACGACGAGCCGCGGCCGGGGGCCGATTCGGCCCACACCTCGCCACCATGGCGCTGCACGATGCGCTTCACCGACGCCAGCCCGACACCGGTGCCCGGGAAGTCCTTCGCGCTGTGCATGCGCTGGAAGAGCCCGAACAGCCCTTTCGCCAGCTGGATGTCGAAGCCGGCCCCGTTGTCGCGCACGACAAAACCGGCCCTGCCCTGGTGGACAACGGCGGCGAACTCGATCCGCGCCGGGCTGGCCTGGGCGCTGTACTTCCAGGCATTGCCGATCAGGTTCTCGAGCACCTGCCGAAGCAGGGTCGGGTCGCCGCGTGCCGTCAGCCCGGGTTCGACCCGCACCTCGGCATGGCGCTCCGGCGCTTGTCGGCGCAGGTCGTCGACGACGAAGTGGGCGAGCTGCGTCAGATCGACCGCCTGGCGCGCCAGCGGCTGCGCCGCCAGCCGCGCCTGCGCGAGCACGGCGTCGATCATCAGGTTCATCCGTGCGCTGGCCGCCAATACCCGGTCGAGGTGGTCGTTGCCGACGCGGTCGAGCTGGCGGCCGTAGTCTTCCTTGACGATGCGCGTGAAGCCCTCGACGACGCGGATCGGTGAGCGCAGGTCGTGCGTCACGGTGTAGGCCAGCGCGGCCTCGTCGCTGGCGGTGGTGGCCTCATCGCTGCCGAGTAGCAGGCATTGGTGGCCGTCTCCGCTGTCGAGCCGCCACCACTGGGGTGGGGGCGCGGCGGGGTCGGCGAGCAGCGTGCGCAAGGCAGCGGGCACTCGAGGCTCGAGGTCGGCCCACGGCCTGCCGATGGCGTCGGCGCCCACGCCGAGCAGCTTCAAGCCTGCCGCGTTGGCGGCCTCGAGCACACGCGGGTGGCCATCGCCGGTGGCCAACAGCAGTGCCGGGCGCGGGTCGTCGGCGAGCCTGTCGGTCCACAGCGACGACGATGCCTGCGCGGGCGCCGAAGGCGCGGCGCTGCGTGAGGACCTGCGGTAGTACCCGGCCGCAAAGCTGGCCGCAGCCACCAGGATCAGGGCCACCGTGACAAACAGCCAGGCAGCCCCGACAGGCCCCGAATCGTGCATGTGCGGCATTGTACGAACGCAGGTGCACGCAGCCCCGGGGCTTCAGGGGTGCAGTCCTCAAGTCTCCTGTCGGGAAATCCGATATCCGGCGCAGAAGGGGTGGACTTGCGGACGGCCCGCCCCTCGACGCGCCACGCGCCGGCTTGACGCCGGCGTGGCGTGCACTGCATCCTCGAAGGCACGCGGGAACCGCGTGCCACCGGGAGGCGGTGTTGGGCATGCCTTCCGCGGAAACAGGTGCTTCGATGATCCGCCTTCCCGGGCCGCGTCGGCCCCGATCGGCCGCGGCCCCGGCGAGCGGCGGCGCCCCGGGCGCGGCGGCGGCGCCGCCCGCCGCGGTGCTCGATCCCCGTGCGATCGAGCGGCTGCACGAGCTCGACCCCACCGGCAGCCAAGGCGTCGTCGAGCGGGTGCTGCGTGCCTACCAGAACGCGCTGGCGCGCCAGATCGACGAGATCGACGCCGCCCGGGGTGCCGACGACTCCGAGCGGCTGTCGCGGCTGGCGCATACGTTGAAGTCGTCGTCGGCGAGTGTCGGCGCGGTGCGCCTGTCGCAGCTGTGCGCCGGTGTCGAACGGGCGCTGCGCACGCAGCCGCCGGCGGCGCTCGGGGCCGAGGTGGAGGCATTGATTCACGAAGCGCGCCAGGTGGCGGCGGCGGTTCGGGCTATCCTCGTTGTCTAGGCCTTCGTAACCGGATGAGTCCAGCCGCGCCAGCCACCGCCGACGACCGCACGCGCGAGAAGCCCCGTGTGCTGCTGGTCGACGACGACGAGGTCACGCTGATGCTGACCGCGATCGCACTGCGCGAACGGGGCTTCCAGGTCGTCGAGTGCGAGAGCGGCAAGCGCGCGCTCGAGATCCTCGCCGAGACGACGCCCGACATCGTCGTCCTGGACGCGCTGATGCCCGAGCCCGACGGCTTCACCACCTGCCGGCTGCTGCGTGCGATGCCCGGCTTCGAGAACGTGCCGGTGCTGATGCTGACCGGCCTCGACGACGACGCGTCGATCACCCGCGCCTACGAGGCCGGGGCGACCGACTTCTTCGTCAAGTCCAGCCAGTGGAGCCTGCTCGACGGCCGGCTGCGCTACCTGCTGCGCGCATCGCGCACGCGGCTCGAGCTCGAGCGCAGCAAGGCCAAGCTCGCGCGCGCGCAGGACCTCGCCCGCATGGGCAGCTTCGACTGGCGCGGCCAGGGCCGGCTGGTGCTCTCGGGTGAGGCGCTGCGCGTCTTCGGCTACCCGCCGGCGGAGTCGACCGGGCTGCGCGCGCTGCTGCGAATGGTCCCGGCCGAGGACCGCCGGCTGCTGGTGCGCATGCTGCGCGACGCCACCAAGCGCGGCTCGGTCTTCACCACCGACGTGCCGATCAACCTCTGGGACGGCGGCGAACGGGTGATCCACGTCGAGGCCGAGCCCGAGTTCAACGAACAGGGCCAGGCGATCGGCTACACCGGCATCCTGCAGGACGTCACCGACCGCCGCGTCGCCGAGGACAAGATCCGCCACCTGGCGAACTTCGACGCGCTGACTGGCCTGCCGAACCGCCGCCAGCTGATCTGGCGCGCCGAGCGCGCGCTCGACCACGCCAAGCGCATGCAGCACCAGTGCGCGCTGCTGCTGATCGACCTCGACCGCTTCAAGGTCATCAACGACACCCTCGGCCACCACAGCGGCGACGAGCTGCTGATGGAGGTGGCGCGCCGCCTGCGCGGCTGCGTGCGCCACAGCGACCAGGTGCTCGACGGCGCCTACGAGCTCGGCGGCCTGCGTTCGCACCGCTCGCTCGAAGCGGTGGGCCGGCTCGGCGGCGACGAGTTCGTCGCGCTGCTGCCCGAGGTGGCCGACGAGCACGACGCCGATCGGGTGGCGCAGCGCATTCTCGAGGTCACTCGCGAGCCGATCTTCGTCGGCGGGCAGGAGTGCTTCGTCACCGCCAGCGTCGGCGTCGCGATGTTCCCGCGCGACGGTGGCACCGTCGCCGACCTGATGCGCAACTCCGACGTCGCGATGTACTCGGTCAAGGGCACCGGGCGCAACGCGGCGGCCATCTACGGCCCGCAGCTCGCCGGCCGCGGCCGCGAGAAGCTCGAGCTCGAGACCGCGCTGCACAAGGCGATTGAACGCAACGAGCTGGTGCTGCACTACCAGCCGAAGATCGACGTCCGCAACGCGCGGCTGATCGGCGTCGAGGCACTGATGCGCTGGCAGCGCGGCGGACGCCTGGTGGCGCCGGGCGAGTTCATCCCGCTTGCCGAGGAGACCGGCCTGATCGTGCCGCTGTCGGAGTGGGCGATGGGTGAGGCGGCGCGCCAGGCGCGCACCTGGCAGCAGAGCTTCGGTTTTGCCGAGTCGATCGCGGTGAACCTGCCGAGCCGGCTGTTCGAGCGCTCGAACCTGATCGACCACATCCACCACTGCGTGACGACACAGGGCGTGCCGCACCGCGTGATCATGCTCGAGATCACCGAAGACAACCTGATGAAGGATCTTCAGAACGTGATCCCGGCGCTGCACCGGCTCAACGAGATCGGCGTCGAGATCGCGATCGACGACTTCGGCACCGGCTACTCGTCGCTGTCGTACCTGACGACTCTGCCGATCTCCGAGCTGAAGATCGACCGCAGCTTCGTTCGAGACCTCGGCGTCAGCCCGCAGAGCTCGGCGGTGGTGACCGCGATCATCGCGCTCGCGCGGTCGCTCGGGCTGCGTGTGATCGCCGAGGGCGTCGAGACGCTGCGCCAGATGGAGGTGCTGCACCGCCTGGGCGTGGTCGTCATGCAGGGCTTCCTGTTCAGCCGCCCGGTGGCACCGGGCGACCTCGAGTCGTGGCTCGACCAGTCGGTGCGTTCGCGCGCCGCGCCGTGGATCGGCCAGGCCACCGAGCTCGAGGCCGCTGCCGAGCACCCGCGCGCGGTCAGCGGGCGGGTCTGATCGAGCCGTGGCCGTCGTCTCCGCCTCGCCGGCCCAGATCGCCAAGGGCGCGCTGCGCCGCCTGGCGACGAGCCAGCAGGAACCCACGCCCGAGAACTACGCTCGCGCCTACGCCGAGGAAGCCGGCCAGCCGACGCCGTCGGCCTTGCCCGAGCGGGCCCGGCCGCTGCTCGAACGGCTGATCAGCCGCGCCGGCGAAGAACCGGCCCGCCGCGACGAACTGCTGGCGGCGCTGATGCAGGGGCGCTGGGAGCAGGCCGCCTCGGTCATCGAACGCGGCGGCCAGAGTGCTTCGGCGCAGGCGCAGGCCTGGGCGGCGCTGCTCGAAAGGCTGTTGCGCAACATCGAGCGCGGCACCCGGCAGTGGACGCTGGCGCGCCGCAAGGACAGCCTGCAGAGGGTGCTCGACGGCAGCCGCAGCGACCTGGCTCGCATGCAGCAGCGCCTGGGGGCACTCGTCGGCTCGTGGGAGCAGGACGCACCGTCGAGCGACGAGGCGCTGGTGGCCGACAACGCCGCCGGAGAACCCGCTTCGGCCAGCCCGCGCGTGGCCACTGCCGAAACCGCTGCGCCCGCAGCACCGGCCGACTGGCAACCGCTGGTCGGTGAGCTGCAGGGCACGGTCGACGCCGGGCTGCCGCGCGACGAACCGCGCGCGGCGGCACTCGCCGACCAGCTCGGCGACGTCGCCGACCGTCTTGCGGCCGATGGGCCGACGCCGGCGCTGAGACTGGAGCTGGAGGCGGTGTGTGTGCAGGTGCGGCGGCTCTTCGGCCACCGCCAGCACCTGCTCGGGCAGCTCTCGCGGCTTTGCAACGAACTCGGCGCCGGGCTCGCCGAGCTGGCCGAGGACGAGAGCTGGGCCAAGGGCCAGGCGCAGTCGCTTGCGGCGCGGCTGTCCGAAGGGGTCAACGCGCGCAGCGTGCGCGCGGCCACCGAGATCCTGGCCGAGACGCGGGCGCGCCAGCAGCGCGTGCGCGCCGAGCGCGACGCCGCGCGCGATGCACTGAAGCACCTGATCCACCAGCTGCTTCACGAGCTGGGCGAACTCGGCGAGCACACCGACCGCTTCCAGCAGAGCATGGGCCGCCACGCCGAGGCGATCGAACGCGCCGACTCGCTCGAGAGCCTGGCCGGGGTTGTTCGCGAGATGGTCGAGGAAGGGCGAGCGGTGCAGTCGCTGGTGCGGCAGACGCAGGCCCGGCTGCAGGGTGAACATGCCCGCGCCGCCGGGCTCGAAGCCCAGGTGCGCGAGCTCGAGGCCGAGCTGCGGCGGCTCTCCGACGAGGTCTCGACCGACGCGCTGACGCAGGTGGCCAACCGCCGCGGGCTGCAGCAGGCCTTCCAGGCCGAAGCGGCGCGCGCCGAACGGTCGGGCCACACGCTGGCGGTGGCGCTGCTCGACATCGACAACTTCAAGAAGCTCAACGACACCCATGGCCACGCCGCCGGCGACCAGGCGCTGAAGGCGCTGGCGGCCGCGGTTCGCGAGCGGCTGCGCCCGGTCGACCAGCTGGCGCGCTTCGGCGGCGAGGAGTTCGTCGTGCTGCTCCCCGAGACACCGCTCGCCGAGGCGCAGCAGGCGCTGACGCGGCTGCAGCGCGCCTTGTCGGCGGCGCTCTTCATGCACGACGAGCAGGAGGTCTTTGTCACCTTCTCGGCCGGCGTGACCGCCTGGCGCCCGGGCGAGGCGCTGGCGGTGGCGCTCGAGCGTGCCGACGAGGCCCTCTACGAGGCCAAGCGCACCGGCAAGAACCGCACTTGCACCGCCTGAGCCGGTTCGCCGGGGCCGCGGTTTCGACTCGTCACAACCTCACCGGTGCCGCGGCTCAAGCGGGGGGCGCCGGCGCCGAAATCCCGGACAGACCGCCGCCGCCCGGCCCGCCAGGCCGGTGCGCCGCGGCATGACATTCCCGGCGCGACCCTCCGCGAGAAATCGATGTTCCGAGTCTTCTCTCCCATCTCCAAGGCGCTGCGTGCCTTCTTCGTCTCCGACCTGCGCGTGCGGCGCGGCGACGGCGGGCTGCAGGTGGTGCTGGAGGACCAGCCGAAGGACGCGCAGCAGAAGCGCCGCAAGAAGAGCAAGCCCGATCTCGCCGCCGAGAAGGAGGCGCGGGACTTCGCGATGATCCTCGCGTCGCTGACGGCGCTGCTCGATCACATGCCCGAGAACCGCACCGTGCTGCGCCATCTCGTCTTCATCGAGCACGCGCTGCGGAAGAAGGGCATGCGCGCGCTCCACAAGGTGCCGTACGACGTGCTGCAGCATGCGCTGCAGCAGTTCGAGGGCGTGGTCGTCAACTGGTCCGACGAGGGTCTGGCCTGCCTGCGATCGAAGATGGCGGTGACGCTGATCGACCGTGAGAACAACGGCGGCGACGACGAAGCCGCCGCCACCAGTTCGGTGGTCGACTCGATCCACACCGCACCGCTTCCCGAGCCGGTGACGCTGGAGGGCGACGACGCCGACGAAGCCGAGGCGGCGCTGCTGGCCGCCTACGGCGCGCTGCCGGGCTTGGACAGCCGGGCGGTCCCCCTCGACCCGATCTCGGCCATGGGCTCGGGCAAGGGGGCGGTGGCCGACGACAACGAGCCGCGGGAGTCGCAGTTCGAGGTGCAGGGTGAGCTCAGCAGCCCGTCCGCGAAGGCGCTGGCGAAGTCGGCGAAAGCGATCGCGCTGCGCGAGAAGGTCGACCTGCGGCTGCGCGAGCTGCAGCAGTAGCCGCCGCGGCGGCTCCGTGCCGCCCCCATGGTTGTCGGCCGGTGCGCGGCGCGCCGCATGTCATGATGCCCCGCGCTCACCGCCCGCCCGCGACGCCGCCATGTGCCCCTTCTATCAGGCGATCGAGGTTCATGTCTCGGCCGCCGACCGCCGCCGCCCGCTGACCGACGCCGCCGATCGCACGCGCCAAGTGGTGTGGTGTGCGCACCTGGCCTCGCCGTCGCCGCGCCACGTTGCGCTGCGGGTGCCCAACAGCCATGCACTGCTGCCCTGCGGCGGTGACGTCGACAAGTGCCTGGTGCCGGTGCACCGGCGTTGAGGCGCCGCTTTCGGCGGGTCGGTGGCGCTGCGGACGCTGACGAGCGCGATGAGGGTGCGCTCAACCCCGGCGAGCGGTCACGGCGTATTCGAGGGCGAGGTCGGCGTCGACGACGAACCGGACCCGGTGCCGGCCTGCGAAGATCGCCCAGGGTGGAGATCGGCGCGGGGTCGGCGCTCAAGTTGCCCCGCTGCAATTCGGGCGCCTGTGGCTCCGTCTCAGTCGCCGCCGGGGCCGCACCCGAGGGCCCTTGCACGAAGGCCGGCAAGTGTTGACCCGGTCGCCAGCGTCGCACAACCACTCCCAGCCCGCGGGCGGCCTTGCGCCCGGGTTGTCGGTTGATCAGGCGCGCCGCAGCCGGCCGCCTGTCACTCGTTCGGCTTGGCGAACAGCAGAGAGCGCCGGTCGGGCGCTGCGAGTGAGCGCCCCGGTTCAGGCATCCTGACTCACGCCAGGATCTTCACTCGCTCTATGGAGCAACTTGATGGAACTCTCCGGCGAGCGGGCGTAGAGTAGATCTGGGCCGACCGCCTGAGCCGCTCGTCCGGCCCAGCTGGAGGAGGACCATGTCCGGTGGCGCGTTCCCGTTTCGTGACACTCTGCAACGTCCGACTTCCTGGCACATCTTCACCTCCTCAGGAGAGGGAGCATCGGCCGGGTCGATTGTCGAAGTCGGAATCATTCACTCCGACATCTACCTTACTCAGTCACCGGAGACTGCCCAGGTCCTCCCGGGGGGCACCTATCGCAACGTGACGCGAATGAGGTTCGTTGGCGCTGGCGCTGGCGTTGGTCTGGGTCCGCTGCTTGTCGACATCAGTGCGAGCGATACCCAAATGCCCAGCGGCGGCCGCATCTACCGCGGCCCGACGCTTGAAGCGGCGGACGTCGATCTCGATGACCTGTCCGGCTGGTGCACGATGGAAACCTACGCAATCAGTCTGGGAGTGGCGAGGGGTTGGACTGTTCTGTACTTCGGTGTCGGCCCAGGCGGCTTTTTGCCTAGCGCAGTTGCGATAGGCATCATTCGCGGCATTCAAGTCGGTGTGCCGGGCTTGTCGGCGATGCAATACATTGGACGCATCAGACGGTAGGGCCGGGGCTTGGGACCATTGGATCGGCCGGGCCCGGGTGATCGTAGGCCTCATGGGCATGATGGCGGAAGCGGTGAGATTCGAACTCACGGAGGGCGTCAACCCTCGCTGGTTTTCAAGACCAGTGCCTTAAACCGCTCGGCCACGCTTCCGATGTCGGGATCGTAAACCGGTTTCCGGTCGGTGCCCTGGGCTAACCCGGAATCTGAGCCTGTTCACAGGCCACCTGCACCACCTCGCGCCGGCCCCCGTCGACACGCACCGCGGTGAGCGTGCCACCCCAGACGCAGCCGGTGTCGATGGCCAGCAGGTCGGGGCGGTTCAGCAGCCCGAGCGTGCTCCAGTGGCCGATCGCCACCGGCTGGCCGGCGGTGCGGCGGCCGGGAATGTCGTACCAGGGCAGGAAGCCCGCCGGCGCGGCGTCGGCGCCGTCCTTGGTGGCAAACTCGAGTTCGCCGTCGGTGGTGCAGAAGCGGATCCGCGTCAGCACGTTGATCACGAAGCGCCAGCGGTCCGCACCCCGAATCGCCTCGCTCCAGCGGCGCGGCTCGTTGCCGTACATCACGCGCAGAAAGTCGCCGAGTTGATCGCCGGCGAGCATCGCCTCGACCTCGGCGGCGAGCGCGAGCGTCTCGGCGGCATCCCACTGCGGCACGACGCCGGCGTGAACGCACAGCCAGCCCTGTTCCAGCCAGGCCAGCCGGCGCTTGCGCAGCCAGTCGAGCCAGGCGTCGCGGTCGGGGGCCGAGAGGATCTCGCCGAGCGTGTCGCTGCGGTGGGGCGGGCGCACGCCGGCTGCCACCGCCAGCAGGTGAAGGTCGTGATTGCCGAGAAGGCAGACCGCGGCGTCTCCGAAGCCGCGCAGCCGCCGCATCACCGCCAGCGACTGCGGGCCGCGGTTGACGAGGTCGCCGAGCACGACGATGCGCTGGCGCGAGGGCGAGAAGCCGATCTCGGCGAGCAGGCGGTCGAGCGCGTCGCAGCAGCCCTGCACGTCGCCGATCAGATGGAGCATGGGGCGATTCTGCTACCCTCTCGGGCTTTTCGAACCGCCACCGCTCGCCCGGTCGCAAGCCCGGCGCGGCGGCGCGAATGGACCTCACGCTACTCGTCCTGCTGATCCTGCTCAACGGCCTCTTCGCGATGTCGGAGATGGCGCTTACCGCTGCCCGAAAGGCGCGCCTTCAGGTGATGGTCGAGAGCGGCGAGGCGGGTGCCGAGGCGGCGATGGACCTGCACGACAACCCGACCAAGTTCCTCTCGACGGTGCAGATCGGCATCACGTCGATCGGCATCCTGAACGGCATCGTCGGCGAGGCGGCTTTCGCGGCGCCGCTGGCGGCCTGGCTGACGTCGGGGCTGCACGTCGCCGCCGGCACCGCTTCGATCCTCGCCACCGGCCTCGTCGTCGTCATCATCACCGTGCTGACGATCATCTTCGGCGAACTGGTGCCCAAGCGCATCGGCCAGCTCTACCCGGAACAGGTGGCGCGGCTGGTGGCGCGGCCGATGAACTGGCTCTCGACGGCGACGCGGCCGCTGGTGCTGATGCTGTCGGCCTGCACCCATGGCGTGCTGCGGCTGTTCGGCATCCACCAGGGGGCGCCGGGCCGGTCGGTCACCGAGGAGGAGATCGCGGCGCAGCTCGAGGAAGGGCTCGACGCCGGCGTGATCGAGGAGCAGGAGCACCAGATGGTGCGCAACGTGTTCCGCCTCGACGACCGCCAGATCGGGTCGATGATGATCCCGCGCGCCGAGATCGTCTGGCTCGACGCCGCCGCGCCGCTCGATCAGCTGGTGCGCGAGATCGGCGAGCATGGCCTGACGCGTTACCCGGTGTGTCGCGGCGGGCTCGACGACGTCATCGGCGTGCTCGCCGCGCACCGCCTGCTGAAGCCGCTGGCCGCGGGCGAGGCTCCGGCGATCACCGAGCTGCTGGAGCCGCCGGTGTTCGTCCCCGAGACGCTCTCCGGGATGGAACTGCTCGAGCATTTCCGGACCTCGAAAGCCGAGCTGGTGTTCGTCGTCGACGAGTACGGCGCGGTGCAGGGGGTGATCACCGAGCGCGACCTGCTCGAGGCGATTACCGGAGAATTCGGCACTCCCGCCGACGAGGACTCGTGGGCGGTGAAGCGCGACGACGGCAGCTGGCTGATGGACGGCCTGATCCCGGTGCCCGAGCTGAAGGACCGGCTCGAGCTGAAGGAGCTGCCCGAGGAGGACCGCGGCCGCTACAACACGCTGGCGGGCATGGTGATGCTGCTGCTGGGCCGGCTGCCTCACACCGGCGACCATGCCGAGTGGCAGGGCTGGCGGTTCGAGGTCGTCGACCTCGACGGCAAGCGCGTCGACAAGGTGCTCGTGACGAACATCGATTCAACCAACGGAGAGAAGACGTGATCAATCAATTCCTGCACCGCCAGCCGATCGGCCTGGACCGCGACGCGCACCGCCAGCTGCGGCTGCGGCTCCCGGTCACCGACTGGAGCGTGGCCTCGAGGCTGAACTCGATGTTCATCGCCGCGGTGGAGTTCGGCGACGCCGCGCGCGAGTTCCCGATCGTCTTCGTGCGCGCCGGCAACGACACCGACGGCAAGGCGATGATCGCGCCGGTGGCGGTGTTCGGCCTTGCCACCGAGGAGAACCTGTACCTCGACGGCGGCCGCTGGCGCGCGAGCTACATGCCCGCGCTGCTGCGCATGTACCCCTTCGGCATGGCGCGGCTCGACGAGCAGCGATTCGCGATCTGCTACGACGCCGCCTGGCCCGGCGCCGGCAACGACCTCGAGGGCGGACAGGCGCTGTTCGACCCCCAGGGCCAGCCGACGACGCTGCTCACCAACGTGCAGCAGCAGCTCGAGCAGATCGAGCGCGAGGTGCAGCGCACGCGGCTCGTCGGCCAGAAGCTGACCGAGATGGATCTGCTGCGCGACATGCGCTTCGACGCCACGCTGCCCGGCGGGCAGCAGGTGGCGGTGGACGGCTTCCTCACCGTCGACGAGGCGCGCCTCGGCGCGCTGACCGATGCGCAGATCGTCGAGCTGCAAAAGAGCGGCATCCTCGGCCTGATCCACGCGCACATGATCTCCATCGGCCACATGCGCAAGCTCGCCGAGTGGCGCGCCTTGCGCACGCCGGCGGTGGCTGCCGCTGCGGCCGCTGCGGCCACGCCCGCCGCGGTGCCCACCGCCTCTCCCGCGGCATCGAGCTGACGCGGACGGCGCCGGCGGTTCAGGCGTCCGGGCGGCCGGTGGCGGCGCGCGCGCGCTTGGCGTGCACGGGCGTGGGCGCCACGGCTGGCCGCGGCGCCTGGGCCGGGCCGTTGGGCGACAGCCGGGCCAGCAACTCGATCAGCATCGCGCGCTCGGCTGGTGTCAGCCGTGACAGCAGCTCACGCTCCATCGGCACCGCCGCCGCCGCCGCCTCGCGCGCGAGGTGCACGCCCTTGTCGGTGAGCACGATGTGCTGCGACCGGCCGTCGGCCGGGTTTCGCTCGCGCCGCAGCAGCGAGCGATGCTGCAGACGGTCGAGCAGCAGCGTCAAGGCCGGTGCGGCCAGCGCCAGCGTCGCTGCCAGCTGCTTGGGCGCCAGCGGGCCGTTGGCGAGCAGCAGCATCAGCAGCGAGAACTCGACCTTGCGCAGCGAGAAGGGGCGGCCGATGTGCTGTTCGAAGATGATGACCGTGGTCACTGCCGCCTGCGCGATGTGGTAGCCGACGACGCCGGCCAGCGGCCCGAGCGAGACCGCGGCCTCGTGTGGGGGAGGGGCGGGGCGACGGGGGGTGGTCATCTCAGCTGCTCCAGCCGAACCCGGGATTGCCGCGGATCCGGCTCCGCCGGTCCGCTGGAAAGGGCAGCTGGGGGCCCGCCCGGACCTGCCACCCGCCGCGGCCCAACCATGGATTGCCGCGGATCCGGCTCCGCCGGTCCGCTGGAAAGGGCAGCTGGGGGCCCGCCCGGACCTGCCACCCGCCGCGGCCCAACCATGGATTGCCGCGGATCCGGCTCCGCCGGTCCGCTGGCAAAGCCCCCTTGGGGGGCAGCGACCGATAGGGAGCGTGGGGGCCCACGATCAACCGGCGCGGGCGCCGAGGTAGGCGTCGATCACGCGCGCGTCGCCGGCCAGGCTGGCGGCCGGGCCGGCGAGCGTGATGCTGCCGGTCTCGAGCACATAGCCGTGGTCGGCCACCTCGAGCGCGGCGCGTGCGTTCTGTTCCACCAGCAGGATGCTGGTGCCCTGCGCGCGCAGCGTCTGGATGATGTTGAAGATCTCCTTCACCACCAGCGGCGCGAGGCCGAGGCTCGGCTCGTCGAGCATCAACAGCTTCGGGCGAGACATCAGCGCGCGGCCCACCGCCAGCATCTGCCGCTCGCCGCCCGAGAGCGTGCCGGCCAGCTGGCGGCGGCGCTCCTGCAGCCGCGGGAACAGCGTGTAGACGCGGTCGAGCCCCTGGCGCCAGCCGGCGTCACCGAGCTTCATCGCACGGTAGCCGCCGAGCAGCAGGTTGTCCTCGACCGGCATCGTGCCGAACAGCTCGCGTTTCTCGGGCACCAGCGCCAGGCCCAGCATCACCCGCTCCTCGAGCGTGGTGTCGGCGAGGTCCAGGCCGTCGAAGACGATGCGTCCGCGCGAAGGCAGCACGCCCATCAGCGCGTTCAGCGTCGTCGACTTGCCGGCGCCGTTGGGGCCGATGATCGTCACCACCTGGCCCGGCTGCATCTCGAAGGCCAGCCCGCTCAGCACCTCGGCGCGGCCGTAGCCGGCGTGCAACTCGCTGACCAGGAGCAGCGGCGCCTTGCCTCCGGGTTGAGCAGTGGCCATGTCAGTGCTCCGTGCCGAGGTAGGCCGCGCGGACCGCGGGGCTGGCCTGCACCTCGGCCGGCGTGCCCTCGAGCAGCTTGGTGCCGAACTCCATCACGACGATGCGGTCGGTGAGGCCCATCACGAAGTCCATGTCGTGTTCGACGAGCAGGATGCTCATGCCGTCGGCCTTCAGCTGGCGCAACACGTCGGCCAGGGCCTGCTTCTCCTTGTGGCGCAGGCCGGCCGCGGGCTCGTCGAGCAGCAGCAGCACCGGGTCGGTGGCGAGCGCACGCGCGATCTCCACCAGCCGCTGCGAGCCGAGCGCGAGGTTGCCCGCCAGCTCGTGCATGCGGTCGGCCATGCCGATTCGCGCCAGCTGGCGTTCGGCCTCGGCGAAGAGGCGGCGCTCCTCGTCGCGGTCGAGCCGCAGCATCGCCTTCACGGTGCCGGACTTCGAACGCAGATAACCGCCGAGCGCGACGTTCTCGAGGACGCTCATTTCCGGAATCAGCTTGACATGCTGGAAGGTGCGCGAGATGCCAAGCCGCGCGATCCGTCGCGACGGCAGCCCGGTGATCGCTTCGCCGCGGAAACGAACCTCGCCGCGGGTGAGCGCGAGCACGCCGGTGATGAGGTTGAAGGTGGTCGACTTGCCGGCCCCGTTGGGGCCGATGAGGCCGAAGATGTCGCCGGCCCGCATCTGGAAGCTGACGTCGTTGACCGCGACCAGCCCGCCGAAGGCCTTGCGCACCTTGTCGACGTCGAGCAGCAGCTCGCCGCGCGCAGGCCGCTCGCGTTGCGGCAGCGCGGCGGCGACGTCCCAGTCGCGCGGGCGCACCGTCTGCGGCAGCCGCCGCTGCACGAAGGTCCAGAGGCCGTCGGGCGCGTACTTCAGCACCACCACCAGCACGATGCCGAAGACGATGGTCTCGAAGTTGCCGCCGGTGCCGATCAGCCGCGGAAGCAGCACCTGCAGCTGGTCCTCGACGACTCGCACCACCGCCGAGCCGAGGAAAGCCCCCCAAACCTGGCCGACGCCGCCGAGAACGGCCATGAACAGGTACTCGATGCCTTTGTTGATGCCGAACGGCGACGGGCTGACGCTGCGCTGGAAGTGGGCGAACAGCCAGCCCGAGACGGCCGCGAGGAAGGCCGCGAGCACGAAGACGATCAGCTTGTAGCGGAAGGTCGAGATGCCCATCGCCTCGGCCATCGTCGAGCCGCTCTTCAATGCACGGATCGCGCGGCCGGGGCGTGAGTCGAGCAGCCGCATCGCGGCCAGCGCCGCCAGCAGCGCCACCGCCCACACCAGGGGGTGCAGGCCGCGGCCGGTGCCGAGGTCCAGGGTGCCGAGCTTCAGCGTCGGGATGCCGAGCAGGCCGTCGTACTTGCCCAGCCACTCCATGTTGGCCATCGTGTAGTTCAGCGCCAAGCCCCAGGCGATGGTGGCCAGCGGCAGGTAATGGCCCGACATGCGCAGCGTCAGCGCCCCCACCAGCAGAGCCGAGGCGACGGCGAGCGTGACGCCGACGAACAGCGTCAGCCAGGGCGACACGCCGACCTTGGTGGCGAGAAAGGCCGCGGTGTAGGCGCCGATGCCGACGAACGCTGCCTGGCCGAACGACGTGAGCCCGGCTACGCCGGTGAGCAGCACAAGGCCGAGCGCGACGATCGCGTAGAGCCCGATGTAGATGCTCTGCGTGATCCAGAAGTCGGGCACCGGCAGCAGCGGCAGCAGCATCATCAGCGCCGCGAAGGCGGGGAAGGTGTAGCGCACCGTCTTCGGCCCGTTCAATGTTCGTCGGTGTGCGGGTCGCGCAGCGACCGCCACAACAGCACCGGCAGGATCGACGAGAAGACGATCACCTCCTTGTAGGCGCTGGCCCAGAACGAGCCGAAGCTCTCGAGCAGCCCGACGCCGAGCGCGCCGACCAGCGCCAGCGGGTAGCTGGCGAGGCCGGCGAAGACCGCGGCGACGAAGCCCTTCAGCCCGATCAGGAAGCCGGTGTCGTAGAACACCGTCGTCGTCGGCCCGATCAGCAGCCCGGACAGCGCGCCGAGGAAGGCGGCCATCGTGAACGACAGCCGCCCGGCACCCACCGCGCGGATGCCCATCAACTGCGCGCCGAGGCGGTTGACCGCGGTGGCGCGCAGCGCCTTGCCGGTGAGCGAGCGTTCGAAGAACAGCCACAGCGCGACGATCAGCGCCACCGACGCAACGAAGATGATCACCACCTGCCCCGACAGCGTGAGGCCGCCGAAGGACCAGCGCTGGTCCCAGAAGCTCGGGTTGCGGAAGCCTTCGGCGCCGAAGAAGTACAGGCCGAGGCCGACGAGCGCGAAATGCACGCCGACCGAGACGATCAGCAGCACCAGCACGCTGGCACTGGCCAGCGACTCGTAGGCCAGCCGGTAGATCAGCGCGCCGAAGGGTGTCACCAGCGCAACCGTCAGCACCGCATGCGCCACCAGCGGCCAGCCGCGAGGTGCGGCCCAGATCGTGATCAGCGAGATCACCACCGGCCAGGCCAGCGTCCTCAGCGCGTGGCGTGCCAACCGCGCCGGCGCTTGCCGGTGGCGCAGGCCGTTCACCAGGTCCTGCAGCGTCACCGCCACCGCCAGCACCAGCAGGAACCACACCGTGCCCGGCACACGCCCGGCCTGCAGCAGCGCCAGCGTCAGCGCACCGAAGGCGACGAACTCACCCTGCGGGATGAAGATCACCCGCGTGACGGCGAACACCAGCACCGTGGCCAGCGCCAGCAGCGCGTAGATCGCGCCATTGCTCAGCCCGTCGAGGGCGAGGATGCCGGCTATGGTTGCGTCCATGAGGTCTCGAGGATGTACCGACCCCGCCCGTACCGGGCGGGAAAGTGGCAAGCGGCCTGCGGTGCCGGGCGGGGGCCGATCCCGATCCGGGTTCCCCGGTCGGGATCGCTCCCCCTCGGGGGGACCGGCCCGCAGGGCCGCAGGGGGCTTTACTTCTCGACGACGAACTGGCCGTTGACGACCTTCAGCATCACGCCGGTCTCGTTGGTGTAGCCCCAGTGGTCGGTGGCGCTCCAGTTCATCACGCCGTGCGAGAAGATCGTGCGGCCCATCGTCTCGACGGCGTCGCGCAGCGCGGCGCGGAACTCGGCCGTTCCGGGCTTGGCCTTCTTCAGCGCCACCGGCAGGATCTTCTCGAGCACGATCTTCGCATCGTACGAGTGGGCGGCGAACTGGCTCGCCTGGCCCTTGCCGTACGCGGCCTCGTACTTGGTCTTGAAGTCGACCGCCACCGCCTTCGACGGGTGGGTGTCGGGCAGTTGCTCGGCGATCACCGCCGGGCCGGAGACGACGTAGCTGCCCTCGACGTCCTTGCCGCCGATGCGCACCAGGTCGGGAGTCGCCGCAGCGTGGGTCTGGTAGATCTTGCCCTTGAAGCCGCGTTCGACCAGCGCCTTGTGCGGCATCGCCGCACCCGAGCCCGAGGCCACCACGAGCATCGCGTCGGGGTTGGCCGAGACGAGCTTCAGCGCCTGCGGCGTCGCGCTGGTGTCGGTGCGCGCGAAACGCTCGGTGGCCACCACCTTGATGCCGGCCTTCTCGCCCTGGGCGGTGAACTCCTTGAGCCACAGCTCGCCGTAGGCGTCGGTGTAGCCGAGGAAGCCGACCGTCTTGACGCCCTGCTTCTTCATGTGCTCGATGATCGGGTAGGCCATCACCGAGAAGCCCTGCGGCAGCCGGAACACCCAGCGCTCCTGGTCGGGCGGCAGGCCCACCGGCGCGATCGAGATCTGCGTCGTCTTGGCTTCGCTGGCCACCGGCGCGATGGCGGCCGAGACGACGGTGATCGAGCCGCCGAAGATCATGTCGACCTTGTCGTCGGTGACGAAGCGGCGCGCGTTCTGCACGCCCTTGCCGGGGTCGGAAGCGTCGTCGAGGATGATCAGGTTGACCTTCTCGCCGGCGATCGTCTGCGGCCAGAGCTTGAACTGGTTGCCCACCGGGATGCCGAGGCCGGACGCCGGCCCGGTGAGCGACAGCGTGACGCCGATGTTGACATCGGAGAGGGCCGGGGTCGAGGCGAGCAGCACCGCGGCGGCGGCGACCAGGGTCTTCAGCTTGAACGATTTCATCGGTGTCTCCTTCTGTGGGATGGGCGGGGCTTCAGCGTGGCGCCATGCGGAGCGCGCCGTCGAGGCGAATCACTTCGCCGTTGAGGTGGGTGTTGGTGACGATGTGCGCGGCGAGCGCGGCGAACTCCTCCGGCTTGCCGAGCCGCTTCGGGAACGGGATCGAGGCGGCGAGCGACTTCTGCACTTCCTCGGGCAGCTGCGCCATCAGTGGCGTGTGGAAGAGGCCAGGGGCGACGGTGACGACACGCACGCCCCATTGGGCGAGGTCGCGCGCCAGCGGCAGTGTCATGCCGACCAGGCCGCCCTTGCTCGCCGAGTAGGCCTCCTGGCCGACCTGGCCGTCGAAGGCCGCCACCGACGCGGTCATCAGCATCACGCCGCGCTCGCCATCTCCACCAGGTTGCCCCAGCGGCTCGAGCGCGGCGATGCGTGCCGCGGCGAGCCGCACGACGTTGTAGGTGCCGATCAGGTTGACGCGGATCACGCGCTCGAAGTCTTCCAGCGGCGCTGGCGAGCCGTCCTTCTGGACGACGCGCTTCGCGGTGCCGATGCCGGCGATGTTCATCACGATGCGCGGCACGCCGTGCGCGGCGGTGGCGGCGTCGAGTGCGGCGACCACCGACGCGGTGTCGCAGATGTCGCAGGTGCAGGCGATGCCGCCGATCTCGCCGGCCACGCGCAAGGCGCCGGCGGCGTTGACATCGAGCACCGCGACCTTGGCGCCCTGGCGCGCGAGCTCGCGTGCCACCGCCTCGCCGAGCCCCGAGCCGCCGCCGGTGACGATGGCCGATTGGCCTTGGATGTTCATGCGCTTTTCTCCTCGATGGGGCTCGGCAGGATCACGAAGGGGTCGGACGCGGCGCCCTCGTAAAGCGCCTCGACCAGCGCCGCACGGTGCACGAGCACCGCGCGCTGGTTGATCGAGCCCTTGTCGGTGACCTCGCCGCGGTCGATCGACGGCGGCTCGGCCATCACGTGCAACCGGGCGACCCGGTTGGCGCTGCCGCTTCCTTCGCGCCAGAGCCGGTCGGCCAGCGCCTGGAAGAAGCCGCGCACGCGGGGATGATGCAACACCGCGGGCAGCGGCGCGTCGGGGCTTGCCCCGGCCAGGCGGCGGCAATCGTCGGCGCGCGGGAAGAGCAGCGCGCCGACCTCGTTGCGGTTGATGCCGGTGAGCACCGCGTCCTGCACGCAGGGGTCGCCGGCGAGCACGATCTTCGCGCGCAGCGGGCCGACGCTGACGAAGGTGCCGCTCGAGAGCTTGAAGTCCTCGGCGGTGCGGCCGTCGAACATCAGCCCGCGCTGCGGCCGGGCCGGGTCGATCCAGCGCACCGCATCGCCGGTGCGGTAGAAGCCCTCGTCGTCGAAGGCCTCGGCGGTCTGCTCGGGTGCACGCCAGTAGCCCGGCATCACGTTCGGGCCGCGGAAGCGGATCTCGGTCTTCTCGGCGGTGGTGGCGTCGCGAACCAGCTTGGCCTCGACCCCAGGCGCCGGCAGCCCGATGTGGCCCGACGCGACATCGGTGCCGACGGCGAAGGTGCACGAAGGCGAGGTCTCGGTCATGCCGAGGCCGGTGATCACACGCACCCGCTCGCCGACCGCCGCTTCGGCGTGGGCGTGCAGCTTGTCCCACACCGCCTGGCTGAGCGCGGCGCCGGCGAACATGAAGGCCTTGCAGCGTGTATACAGGCTGTCGCGCAGCACGCGGTCGGTGTCCATCGCGCGCGCGATCTCTTCCAGCCCCTTGGGCACGTTGAAGTAGATCGTCGGCGAGATCTCGCGCAGGTTGCGCAGCGTCTGGCCGATTCCGGCCGGCGTCGGCTTGCCGTCGTCGATGTAGAACGTGCCGCCGTTGTAGAGCGCGATGCCGACGTTGTGGTTGCCGCCGAAGACATGGTTCCAGGGCAGCCAGTCGACCAGCACCGGCGGCTCTTCGGCCAGGAAGGCGAAGCACTGGCGGATCATCTGCAGGTTCGCGCACCACATGCGGTGCGTCGTGATCACGCCCTTGGGCTGCCTGGTCGACCCCGACGTGAAGAGGATCTTGGCGATCGTGTCGGCGCCCACCCGCGCGTGCGCGGCGTCGAGCGTGGCGCCGGGCGCGGTGGCGAGCAGCGTGTCGAAGGCGCGCACGCTGCGGCCTTCGAGCCCGCCTTCGGTCAGCACCACCGGCGTTTCGGCCGGCACCGCCGCAGCGATCGCGCGCGCGTACTCCGGGCCGCTGGCGAAGACCAGTCCGGGCGTCGTGGCGGCGAGGATGTGGCGCAGCTTGCCGTGGTCCTGCGAGACCAGCGAGTACGCAGGCGAGACCGGCACATAGGGCACGCCGGCCCACAGCGCGCCCATCGCCAGCGTCAGGTGCTCGAGGTCGTTGCCCGACAGGATCGCCAGCGGCCGCTCGGCCGAGAGGCCGAGGTCGAGCAGCGCCTGGCCCACCGCGCGGGCGCGCTGCAGCATCTGCGCGTAGCCGATGCGGCGCCAGTCGCCGCCGCGCTCGCGGCGCGCCGCAAAGGTGCGCTCGGGGGCCTCCCCGGCCCACTGCTCGAGGCAGTCGGTCAGCCGCGCCGGGTACCAGCGCAGCGGCTCGGTCGAGCGCAGCAGCGTCGAGCCGTCGGCGCGGCGCTCGACCACCGCCTCGACGCAGCCGCCGACGCGCGCGTCGCGGTAGCGTGGTGACGTCGTCACGCGGCGCGCACCTGCAGCACCAGCGCCATCGCCGAATCGCCGGCGGCGCAGCCGCTGAACACGCCGGTGCCGCCGCCGCGCAGCGCCAGCTCTTCGATCAGCTCGATCATCGAGCGCATGCCGGTGGGGGCCTGCGGGTGGCCCCAGATCAGCGACGAGCCGTAGTTGTTCATCTTCTCGAGCGCGAACCCGGTCTCGCGCGCGAAGGCGATGTCGTTGACGGCGAACGGGTTGTGCGTCTTGACGGCGTCCACCTGCTTGATCGTCAGGCCGGCGCGGCCGAGCGCCACCTGCGCCGCCGGCGCCGGCGCCATCGGCATGTGGCCCTTTTCGACGCGCGCCTGGCCGAAGCCGAGCAGCTCGATCTCGATGCCCTCGTCGGTGGCCATCTCGCGCGCCATCTCGCGCGTGGTGACGATCGCGCCGGCGTTGCCGTCGGCGGGATGGGTCTGGGTGCCGAAGGTGACGGTGCCGTCGGGCTTCACCGGCTTCAGTCGCGCCAGGCCCTCGGCAGTGGTCGGGAAGACACCTTCGTCGGCGGCCAGCGTGCCGCTCTGCTTGCGAAAGCCGGCATCGGTGATCGGCACCTCCTGCATATAGCGGCGCTGGAAGGCGCGCTCGCCGGCCAGCGCGTCCTGGTACTGCGCATGCCGGCGCAGCACGGTCTCGTTCATCTCGGCGGTGCCGACACCGAAGCGGCGCGCGACGTTCTCGGCGGTGTCGATCATCGCGTTCTTCGCGTAGGGGTCGCCGCTGAAGTTGTCCATCACCCAGCGCTCGGTGTGCCCGTTGCCGCCCGGCGCGGTGGGGTCGGGGTAGTGGACGATCGGGCCGTTGGAGCAGCGGTCGGCGGTCACCACCAGCGCGCAGCGCGCGCTGCCCAGCGCCACCTCCTGCGCCGCCATCTGCAGCGCGCGCACGCTGGTCGCACAGGCCTGCTGCACGGTGGGGCCGGGAACGCGGTCGATGCCGAGCATGCCGGTCAGCCAGGGCAGGCCGTAGAAGGCACCGAGCTGCGGGTTGGTGATGCCGAGGATGCCGAGGTCGATCGCGCCGGCGTCGAGCTTGCGGTCGTCGAGCAGGCGGCGCGCGCAGTTCGCGGCCAGCCGGATGCTGTTGAGGTGCGCGATCGCACCCTGCCAGCGGGCGAAGGGCGTCGACCAGTAGATGCCGTAGGGGATGAAGGCGTTGGCCACTTGTGCGCTCCTTTCGGGCGTCAGCCGGACTGTTCTGCCTGCCACTGCGCGAAGGTCTTGCCCTCGCGCGCCAGCCTCTCCAGCAGCGGGCTCGGCTGCCAGTACTGCGGGTCGAGCGTGCGCTGGAATTCGCGGATCTTGTCGAGGACGACGGCGAGGCCCACCGTGTCGGCGTAGAACATCGGGCCGCCGCGGTAGCGCGGGAAGCCATAGCCCGACGCGTAGACGATGTCGATGTCGCTGGCGCGCAGCGCGATGCCTTCTTCGAGGATTCGCGCGCCCTCGTTGATCATCGCGTACAGGCAGCGCTGCTGGATCTCCTCCGCCGACGGCTGGCGCTGCGGTACGCCCAGGCGCTCGGCCTCGGCGCGGAAGATCGCGATCGCCTCCGGGTCCGGCGTGCGCTTGCGGTCGGCGCCGTCGTAGCGGTAGTAGCCGCGGCCGCTCTTCTGGCCCAGCCAGCCGCGCTCGTAGAGCAGCGCGGTCGGGCGGTAGAAGGTCGGGTCCTGGGGCAGCAGGTGGGCGCGCTCCTTGCGGGTGAGGTAGCCGACATCGATGCCGGCCATGTCGTACACCGCCAGGATGCCCATCGCCATGCCGAAGCTCTCGAGCGCGGAGTCCACCTGCTCGGGCGTGGCGCCTTCCATCACGCAGCGCTCGGCCTCGCGGCCGTAAGGGTCCATCATGCGGTTGCCGATGAAGCCGTAGCAGACCTTGGCGACGACGCCGGTCTTGCGGATCGCCTTGGCGACGTCGAGCGCCGTCATCAGCACGTCGTCGGCGGTCGCCTTGGCGCGCACGATCTCGAGCAGCTGCATCACGTTGGCTGGGCTGAAGAAGTGCAGCCCGATCACGTCCTGCGGCCGCCGCGTGACCGCCGCGATCTCGTCGATGTCCAGCGTCGAGGTGTTGGTGCCGAGCACGGCGCCGGGCCTGGCCACCGCGTCGAGCCGGGTGAAGATCTGCTTCTTCAGCGCCAGGTTCTCGAACACCGCCTCGATGACCAGGTCGGCGTCGGCGAGGTCGGCATCGTCGAGCGAGCCGCGGATCAGCGCCAGCCGCTGCTCGAGCTGCGCAGGCGCAAGGCTGCCGCGCGAGACCGAGCGCTCGTAGTTCTTTCGGATCGTGGCCAGGCCGCGGTCGAGATTGGCTTGCGCGGTGTCGAGCATCACCACCGGGATGCCGGCGTTGGCGAAACACATCGCGATGCCACCGCCCATCGTTCCGGCGCCGACGATGCCCACGCGTTCGACCTTGCGGCCGCGCACGTCCGGCGCGATGCCCGGGACCTTGCGCAGCTCTCGCTCGCCGAAGAAGAGGTGGCGAAAGGCCCGGCCCTCGACCGCCTTCTCGACCTCGACCGACAGGCTGCGCTCGTAGGCGATGCCCTGGTCGAAGGGCAGCTTCACCGACGCCGCCACCGCGTCGAGCAGCACGTTCGGCGAGTTGCGGTTGCGCATCGTCTTGGCCGCCTGCGCGCGGCGTGCGGCGATGATCTCGTCGGCCTTCTCGGCGCCGGCCACGCTGCGCTCGCGCGTGCGGCGCACGCCGGCGCCCTGGGCGACGAGCTCGCGGGCGTAGGCCAGCGCCGCGGCGGGCAGGTCGCCCGAGGCCACGCGGTCGATCAGGCCGACCTCCAACGCCTGCTGCGCGCCGAGCGGCTTGCCCGACAGCATGAGGTCGAGCGCGGGCTCGAGGCCGATCAGCCGCGGCACCCGCTGCGTGCCACCGGCACCCGGGATGATGCCCAGCGTGATCTCGGGCAGGCCGATGCGGGTGCTGTCGAGCGCGATGCGCCAATGGCACGAGACGGCGGTCTCGAGGCCGCCGCCCATCACCGTGCCGTGCAGCGCCGCCACCACTGGCACCGGGCTGTCCTCGATCAGCCGCAGCACGCCGTGGTAACCCGGCTCGAGCACGCCGGTGTCGAACTCGCGCATGTCGCCGCCGGACAGGAAGGTGCGCCCCGCGCAGGCGAGCACGATGGCCTTCACGTCCGGCTTGCCGCGCAGCGCCTCGAAGCTGGCCTTCAGACCGGCACGCACCTCGCGCGTCATCGCGTTGACCGGGGGCGCGTCGATCGTGACGACGGCGATGTCGCCGTGCAGGGTGGTGGTGGCAATCTCGCTCATGTGGTGGCTCCTGATCGCCAAACGCTTGCGGACGGGGCAGACTGCGCCTGGCGGTCGGCCGGGCACCGCGGGGGACTCGGCAGCCCGGAGGGGGTGTCTGAAACTAGTTCACAGCGTGAATTAAATTCGAGGCCGGCAGTATTGGGGTAAACGCCAGGATGGTGAACTCCACCGGGCCTTCCGGGGAGGTGGCCGATCATCTGTGTGAACCCGGGTTACCTGGGAGCGCTGCGCGAGGCCCCGGAGCGGGCCCCCTATGGGGCCGCGGCGTGCCGCGAATGTGTTTAAATCTCTGAACTACTTGGCGCTTCGATAGCGGCGCCCGCGCGAGAGACGGCTGCATGAACACCCAGGACCTGATCGCCATCGACACCCACACCCACGCCGAGGTGTCGTGCTGGAACCCGTTCGACAACTACGGCGAGGAGTACGACCGCGCCGCCGACAAGTACTTCGGCAGCGACCGCCGGCCGACCATCGACGAGACGGTGGCCTACTACCGCGAGCGCAAGATCGGCCTCGTGATGTTCACGGTGGACAGCGAGAGCCAGCTCGGGCGGCGACGCATCCCGAACGAGGAGATCTGCGAGGCGGCACAGAAGAACAGCGACATCATGATCGCCTTCGCGAGCATCGACCCGCACAAGGGGAAGATGGGTGCGCGCGAGGCGCGGCGGCTGATCGCCGAGCAGGGCGTCAAGGGCTTCAAGTTCCACCCCACGGTGCAGGGCTTCATGCCCTTCGACCGCATGGCCTGGCCGCTGTACGAGGTGATCGCCGAGCACAAGCTGCCGGCGATCTTCCACAGCGGCCACAGCGGCATCGGCTCGGGCATGCGCTGCGGTGGCGGCCTGCGGCTGCAGAACAGCAACCCGATGCTGCTCGAAGACGTGGCGATCGCCTTCCCGGACATCCAGATCGTCGTCGCCCACCCCAGCTGGCCTTGGCAGGACGAGGCGCTGAGCCTGGCGCTGCACAAGCCCAACGTCTGGATCGACCTCTCGGGCTGGAGCCCGAAGTACTTCCCGCCGCAGCTGGTGCAGTACGCCAACACGCTGCTGAAGGACCGCATGCTGTTCGGCAGCGACTACCCGCTGATCACCCCCGAGCGCTGGATGAAGGACTTCGACGAGGCCGGCTTCAAGGACAAGGTCAAGCCGCTGATCCTGAAGGAGAACGCGATGCGGCTGCTCGGGCTGGGCGCGCCGACGGCCTCGAGTTGATCCGGCCCGCGCCGGGGCGATCGATGCCGCTTCGGAGGGCCGCCCGGCCCCGGGCCGCCCTGAACCGCACCTTCGGGAAAGCCGAATTGCCGCCGCCACCCCCGCTGCGGCACAGTCGGCAGCCATGATCCGCGACCCCGAGACCCTCGAGTTGCTGCTCGACAGCGTCCGCCGCTTCGTTCGCGAGCAACTCGTGCCCGCCGAGAAGGAAGTGGCCGAGCGCGACGAGATCCCGGAAGCCCTCGTTCAGCAGATGCGCGACCTCGGGCTCTTCGGCCTCTCGATCCCCGAGGAGTACGGCGGCCTCGGGCTGACGATGGAGGAGGAGGCGCGGCTGCTGTTCGAACTGTGCCGCACCTCGCCGGCCTTCCGCTCGGTGATCGGCACCACTGTCGGCATCGGCTCGCAGGGCATCCTGATCGACGGTACGCCGGAGCAGAAGGCGCAGTGGCTGCCGCGGCTGGCCAGCGGCGAGCTGATTGCGTCGTTTGCGCTCACCGAGCCCGAGGCGGGGTCCGACGCGGCGTCGCTGCGCACCACCGCGCGCCGTGACGGCGGTGTCTACGTCGTGAACGGCAGCAAACGGTTCATCACCAACGCGCCGCAGGCCGGCGTCTTCACGCTGATGGCGCGCACCGACCCGGCCGACAGGGGCGCCGGCGGCATCTCGGCCTTCGTCGTCGACGCCAGGTCGCCCGGCATCACGCTCGGCGCGAACGACCGCAAGATGGGCCAGAAGGGCGCCCACACCTGCGACGTGATCTTCGACGGCTGCCGCGTGCCGGCCGCCAACCTGATCGGCCTGAAGGAAGGGCAGGGCTTCAAGACCGCGATGAAGGTGCTCGACAAGGGGCGCATCCACATCGCCGCGGTGTGTGTCGGGGTGGCCGAGCGAATCCTCGACGACGCGCTGCGCTACGCGGTCGAGCGCAAGCAGTTCGGCCAGCCGATCGCCGAGTTCCAGCTCGTGCAGGCGATGCTGGCCGACAGCAAGACCGAGATCTACGCCGCGCGCTCGATGGTGCTCGACGCCGCGCAGCGGCGCGATGCCGGCGAAAACGTCTCGACCGAGGCCTCGTGCTGCAAGCTCTTCGCCAGCGAGATGTGCGGCCGCGTCGCCGACCGCGCGGTGCAGATCCTCGGCGGCGCCGGCTACGTCGAGGAGTACGGCATCGAGCGTTTCTACCGCGACGTGCGGCTGTTCCGGCTGTACGAGGGCACGACGCAGATCCAGCAGCTGATCATCGCGCGCAACATGATCCGCGGGCTCGGCTGATGGCGATCGACTACCACCACCTGAAGACCCGTGCCTTCCGCGACGTGCGGCAGCGCTACCGCGCGCAGGACACGATGCTCTATGCGCTGTCGCTCGGCATCGGGCAGGACCCGCTCGACGAAGCCGCGCTGCCCTTCGTCTACGAGGGCCATGGTGGCCCGCGCGTGCTGCCGACGTTGGCGGCGGTGCTCGGCTACCCCGGCTTCTGGGCGCGCGAACCCGACACCGGCATCGACTGGGTGCGTGTGCTGCACGGCGAGCAGGCGCTGCAGGTGCACCGGCCGCTGCCGGCGGAGGGCGAGGTGGTGGGCAAGAGCCGCGTCACCCATGTCTGCGACAAGGGCGAGGGCAGGGGAGCGCTGGTCGTCGTCGAGCGTGTGCTCTCCGACGCCGCCGACGGCACGCCGTACGCGACGCTGACGCAGCTGGCCTTCTGCCGCGGCGACGGCGGCTACAGCACGATCCCCGCCCATCCGCCCGAAGGGGTGCCGTCCCCTTCGCAGGAAACCGTGCGAAGGCCCGAGGGTGCAAGCGCTGGCCAGCCGAGCGACCCGCCACCGCCGGCGCTTGCGGCCACGCCGGCAGACCGCGAGCCCGAGCGTTGGTTCGACCACCCCACCCGGCCCGAGGCGGCGCTGCTGTACCGGCTGCTTGCCGACGACAACCCGCTGCACGCCGACCCGGCCGTCGCGCGCGCCGGCGGCTTCGAGCGACCGATCCTGCACGGGCTGGCGAGCTACGGCATCGCCGCCTACGCGCTGACCCGGCTCTGTGCCGGTGCCGACCCGTCGCGGCTGCGTTCGCTGGCGGTGCGCTTCGCGTCGCCGGTGTTCCCGGGCGAAACGCTGCGCACCGAGGTTTGGGGCGGCGACGGGCGCGTGCAGTTCCGCGTGCGCGCGCTCGAGCGCGACCGGGTCGTGCTCAGCCATGGCCAGGCCGAGATCGCATCCGCCTGAACTTCGTCGTGCCTGCGTGGTGCGCGGGCGCGGGTGGCCCGGCCCGGCGCGGCCGTTGCCTTGGCTGGATGCGGGCTTACCCGAAGGCGACGAGCCGGATCTGCAACCCTGAGCCGAATGTGCAAGACCGGCGCTCTCCGATGGCCGCCAATACGGTCTGTCGCCCACGCCCGCGCGGGGGCGGACGGACCCACGCCAACAAGGAGACCCCGAGTGACCCATCGCATCCTTCACCTTGCCCTGCTCGGTGGTGCCGGCGCACTGGCGCTGCTGCCGGCTGCCCATGCCCAGCCGTCGCCACAGCCGCAGCTGTGCGCGCAACTCGCCGGCACCGCGGGCGGCCTGGTCGGCAGCCCGGGGATCAAGACGATCGCCGCCAACGTCGTGCCGGCCGCCGGCAACAACGTCTCCTTCTGCCAGGTGGACATCCTGTACGGCAACTCGGCGGCGCAGAACATCAACGTCCGCGTCGGGCTGCCGCTGAACTCGCTCGACGGCGGCAGCGGGCGCGTGCAGGGGGCGTGGAACGGACGCACGCAAGGCATCGGCGGCGGCGGCTGCGCCGGCAGCGTCAACGTCAACGCCCCGGTCAACGCCGGCTACGTCGGCTCGGGCAACGACACCGGTCATGTCGGCGGAAGCTGCGAGCCGGGTGTCAACAGCTGGGGCGGCTACAACCTGCTGTTCATCAACGACTTCATCCGCGACGGCATCAAGCAGCAGGTGCTGTTGTCGAAGGCGCTGGCGGCGCGCTACTACGGCATGGCGCCGGCTTACAACTACTGGAACGGCTGCTCCACCGGCGGCCGCCAGGGCTACCTGCTGGCGCAGGAGCTGCCGGACGAACTCGACGGCATTCTCGCCAACGCGCCGGCGATCTACTGGACCCGATTCCAGACCGCGCAGATGTGGGGCCAGGTCGCGATGCGCGAGCTGGTCACCGGCATCATCCCGGCCGCCAAGCTGAACCAGGCCACCGCGTCGGCGGTCTCCGCCTGCGACGCCGCCGACGGTGTCGTCGACGGCATCATCGACGAGCCGCGGCGCTGCACCTTCAGCGCCCACGCCAACGTCTGCGGCACGCCGACCGCTCCGGCGGCGAACTGCCTCACCGCCGCCGAGGCCGAGGCGATCGACCGCATCTGGGACGGCCCGCGCAACGCACGCGGCAACCGCATCTGGTTCGGGCTCGACCGGGGCACCAACATCGCTGCACTCAACGGCACGACGCCGTTTGCGCTGGGCGTCACGCAGTTCCGCTGGAACACCGGCAACCCGACCTTCGACTGGACGACGGTGGGCCTGGTCGGCTATGCGGAGATCGCGGCGCAGGGCTCGCGCAACATCGCCGACGTGACCGACACCGTCGGCCACTTCGACCGCTTCCGCGCCCGCGGCGGCAAGCTGCTGACAATGGTCGGCGCCAACGACCAGCTGATCATGCCGCAGGGGGTGCTGCACTACTACCGCCAGATGGCGCAGCGCTACCGCAGCGCCGCGGGCGGTTACAGCGGCGTGCAGGAGTTCTTCCGGCTCTTCCGCGCGCCGGGCGTTGCCCACTGCGCCGGCGGCGCCGGGCCGCAGCCGCAGGGGCTGTTCGAGGCGCTCGTCGACTGGGTCGAGAAGAAGACACCGCCGCAGACCATCCGCGCGCAGGCCACGGTCAACAACGTCGCCCGCACGCGGCCCTTGTGCCTGTACCCGCAAACCGCGGTCTACAACGGCAGCGGCAGCACCGACGACGCCGCCAGCTTCACCTGCGGCGGCAACCTCGAGACGCCCGAGGTCGTCTGCGACAGCGTGCTCACCCGGTACAAGAACGAGGTCCACGGCGGGCTCGATGCGATCGGGTCGGGCACGACAGCGCAGCAATGCCGGCCGCTGGGATATCGGTTCTGAGCGCCCCGTGGCCGGCCGTCGCCGGCCCAACCCCGCGGGGGGCAAGCAAAGCGGCGGAGCCACATTTGCTCGAGAGCACCCCCTGGGCCGGGCCAGTGCGCGGCCGGCCTCCGCGGGAGATCACGTCGCCCGGCAGCGGCGGGCCAACTCGAGAGCGCGCCCCGGGGTGGCGGGTGGCCTCCGGCCCGCCCGCCGCGGCGTGAGGCGATTTCTTCAACTGGGTCAAGGCCCGGCAGCGGGGCGGCCGCTAGCCTGCGGGCCTTTCAGTGAACCGCCCCGCCGCCTTGCCCCGCGCTCTTCGATCGAATCGCCTTCCGCCATCGCTTCACGCCGCGCGCCGCCGAGGCGTGACGATTGGGCATGCACGCTGAGGCCGCGCCCCGCCGCGCGCCGCAGCTTGTCTGCCCGGCGGGCTCGCTGCGTGCGCTGCAGATGGCGGTGGACGCCGGCGCCGACGCCGTCTACCTCGGCCTGAAGGACGCCACCAACGCGCGCAACTTCGCCGGGCTGAACTTCGACGACGCCCAGGTGCGTCAAGGCGTGCGCTATGCCCACGCGCGCGGTCGCGAGGTGCTGATGGCGCTGAACACCTACGCCGATGCGCGCGACCCCGCGCCTTGGCAGCGTGCGGTCGACCGTGCCGCCGCGCTCGGCGCCGACGCGCTGATCGTCGCCGACATCGCGGTGCTGGCCTACGCGCGCGACCACCACCCGCAGCTGCGCCGCCACCTCTCGGTGCAGGCCTCGGCCACCACCTGGGAGGCGATCGAGTTCTACCGCCAGCGCTACGGCATCCAGCGTGCCGTGCTGCCGCGAGTGCTGACGCTGTCGCAGGTGCAGCACCTGGTCCGCCACACGGCGGCCGAGGTCGAGGTCTTCGGCTTCGGCAGCCTGTGCGTGATGGTCGAAGGGCGCTGCGCGCTGTCGTCCTACGTCACCGGCCAGTCGCCGAACACCGCCGGTGTCTGCTCGCCGCCGTCGGCGGTGCGCTGGGACGAGACGCCGCGCGGCGTCGAGGCCCGGCTCGGCCCGGTGCTGATCGACCGCTACGCGCCCGACGAGCCGCGCGGCTACCCGACGTTGTGCAAGGGCCGCTTCGTCGTCGACGGCGAGCGCGACTACGCGATCGAGGAGCCGACCAGCCTGAACACGCTCGCCATCCTGCCGCAGCTGGTCGAGGCCGGCGTCGCCGCGGTGAAGATCGAAGGGCGGCAGCGCAGCCCGAGCTACGTCGCCGAAGTGACGAAGGTCTGGCGCCAGGCGATCGACCACGCCGCCAGCGGCGCCCGCTACACCGTGCAGCCGGGCTGGAACACAAGCCTCTCGCGCTGGGCCGAAGGGCAGCAGCACACGCTGGGCGCCTACGAGAGGCCGTGGCGATGAGCCCCGCGCTGCGTGTCGTTTCGGGTACGGTCGATGATCGGGCCGACGAGGACCCTCGCTTCGGCATCACGATCGGCCCGCTGCAGTACTGGTGGCCGCGCGAACGGCTGCTCGCGTTCTACGCCGACATCGCCGACACCGCGGCCGACACCGTCGTGCTCGGCGAGGCGGTCTGCTCGCGCCGCAACGAGTTCAAGACCGACGACTGGCTCGCGCTCGCGCGCGACCTCGCTGCCGCCGGCAAGCGGGTGGTGCTGGCGACGCAGGCGCTGGTGATGAGCGAGGCCGAGCTTCGCACGGTGCGCCGGCTGTGCGAGCAGGACGGCTTCGCGGTCGAGGCCGGCGATGCCTCGGCGCTGGCGGTGCTGGCGCGCGAGCACGCGGCGAGGCCGGGCCGGCCGCCGTTCGTGATCGGCCCGCATGTCAACGTCTACAGCCGCGCGGCACTGGCCGAGCTGGCGCCGCTGGGTGCCGGCACCTGGGTGGCACCGATCGAGCTGGCGATCGATTCGGTGGGGCTCGCCAACCCCGCGGCCGATCCGGTCAGCGGACCCGCCGGGCCGGTGGTCACCGAGGTCTTCGCCTTCGGCCGCATGCCGCTGGCGTTCTCGGCGCGCTGCTTCACCGCACGCCACCACCGGCTGAACAAGGACGCGTGCGACTTCCGCTGCCGCGACGACGCCGACGGTTTGCTGCTCGCCACCGAGGACGGCGAGCCGTTCCTGGTGCTCAACGGCATTCAGACGCAGTCGGCGGCGCTGCACTGCCTGATCGGCGACCGCGCCGCGGCCGAGGCCGCCGGCGTGCAGCGGCTGCGGCTGTCACCGAGCAGCGGCGACTTCGCGCGTGTGGTGGCGTTGTTCGACGCCGTCTTCAACGGCGTTGCCGACGCCCGCGAGGCGCTGCGCGAGCTGGCGACGCTCGGCCTGCCGGGTGCGCTGGTCGACGGCTTCGCGCGCCGCCGCGCCGGGCTCGAGGCGGTGCCGGCATGACGCCGGCATGGCCGCTGCCGGTGGTGCCCGTGCGCCTGCGTGAGCTGGTGCGCCGGCTGCCGACACAGCCGCCGTCGTTTGTCGCCGCGAGGCTGCTCGACCGCCTGCTGTGGCCGCGCCTGGATGCCTCGCAGCGGCAGCTGCTCGCCGAGCGCTGCGTCGAGGTCGAGGTGGTCGACGCCGGGCTTCGCGTGCGGCTGTCGCTCGGCCCGCGCGGCTTCCAGGTTGCACCGCCGGGTACGGAGCCCGCAGTGACGATCCGCGCGCAGGCGCAGGCCTTGTGGCGCCTGATGCGCGGCGAGGAGGACGCCGACCGGCTGTTCTTCGAGCGTGCGCTGGTGATGGAAGGCGACACCGAGTTCGGGCTGGTGCTGAAGAACACGCTCGACGCGGTGGGGCCGCTGTGGGGCTGATGCCACCCCAGGAACCGAGCGCTTCAACGAAGGCGAGGCGCAGCGCCAGCGAAAGGTGATGCGCGCCGCGGCGATCGCGGTGGATCGACACCCACCCTGGGTCGCATCGCTTCGACATCGCGGCGGGGCGGCGAGCCGAACAGGCGGCTGTACTCGCGGCTGAACTGGGACGGGCTTTCGTAGCCGACGCCGAACGCCGCACTCGCCGCATCGGCACCCTCATTGAGCATCAGACGCCGCGCCTCGCTCAGGCGCAACCACTTCTGATACTGCAGCGGGCTCATCGCCGTCAGCTGGCGGAACTGGTGATGCAGGCTCGAGGGGCTCATCTGCACCCGCGCGGCCAGATCGTCGATGCGCAGCGGCTGCGCGAAGTTGATCTTCAACCAGTCGATCGCGCGGGCGATGCGATGGCTGTGGCTGCCGATCGACGCGATCTGCCACAGGCGCGCCGACTGGTCGCTCTCCAACAGGCGATAGTGGATCTCGCGCTGGATCAGCGGCGCGAGCACCGCGATCGCCGAGGTGTCGTCGAGCAGGCGCACCAGCCGCACGATCGGCTCGAGCATCGTCGCCGTGATCCGGCCGACGCCGACGCGCTGGTAGGCCGAGCGCTCGCGGGCCGGCGGCTGCGCGCCTTGCGCGATCAGATCGGCCAGCGCTCGGATGTCCAGCTTCAGCACCAGCCCCACGCAGGGCTCGTGCGCCGACGCTTCGATGACCTCCGAGTTGGCCGGCAGGTCGAGCGACGTCACCAGGAAGCGTTCGGTGCCGTAGGCATACCCTTGGCCGCCCACGAGCAGGCGTTTCGCGCCCCGGGCCACCAGCACGATGCTGGGTTCCACCAGGCACACCGCGGGGCGCGCCGGCGCCTCGCGCCTGAACAGCGCGAGGTTCGGGATCGGGGTTGGGCAATCGGCCACGCCGACGGTGTGGCGCTCGATGATGCCGGCCAGTTCGGTCTGCAGTGGGGCGATCCGGTCCATGACAAATCCTATTCCGATGCGGACTGCCGTGCCGCGACGGTGCCGCTCGTTTGCAGGATCGGGCAAGAACACGGCAGGAGCGTTCTACCGGCTGGCTGTCGACGCCGGAACAATGACCGCATGTCGGAACGGTTCGCTCCGCCGCCCCGCTTCAAAGCCCACAACGATCCGCAAAGCCATGAACACCCCGCTGTCCCGAAAAGCATTCCTGCAAGGCTCTCTGGGCGCCGCCGCCGCAATGCTGGCCGGCGCTCGAGCGGCTCAGGCCGCACCCACTGCCGCTTCACCCAACCCGCCTTCCGTGCGACCGACCCCAGGCTGGGACAAGACCTTCGCGAAGAGCGACAAGGTCGAACATCGCAAGGTGACCTTCGCGAACCGCTATGGCATCACCCTGGCGGGCGACCTGTACCTGCCGAAGCAGCGCCGCGAGCGCAAGCTCGCTGCGCTTGCCGTCACCGGCCCGTTCGGCGCGGTGAAGGAGCAGTCGTCAGGCCTGTACGCGCAAACGATGGCCGAGCGCGGCTATGCGACGCTGGCCTTCGACCCGTCGTACGTCGGCGAGAGCGGCGGCCAGCCGCGCCACGTTGCCTCGCCCGACATCAACACCGAGGACTTCAGCGCCGCGGTCGACTTCCTCGGCCTGCAGGCTGTTGTCGACCGTGACCGCATCGGCATCATCGGCATCTGCGGCTTCGCCGGCATGGGGCTGAACGCCGCGGCCGCCGACAAGCGCATCAAGGCCGTGGTTACGACCAGCATGTACGACATGTCGCGCGTGATGGCGCGCGGCTACGACGACAAGATGACGCGTGAGCAGAGAGCCCGGACGCTGGAGAAGCTGAGCCAGCAGCGCTGGACCGACGCCGCCAGGGGTGCGCCGACGCCGGGGCCGCGGATCCTGCCGGAAACGCTCGACGGTGTCACCGATCCGGTCTTGCGGATGTACTTCGACTACTACCGCACGCCACGCGGCTTCCACAAGCGCTCGCCGAACTCCAGCGGCGCCTGGACGGCGACCACTGCGATGTCGTTCATGAACATGCCGCTGCTGACCTACATCGGCGAGATCGCGCCGCGCCCGATCCTGCTGATCGCCGGCGCCAACGCCCATTCGCGCTACTTCAGCGAGGACGCCTACAAGGCGGCCGCGGAGCCGAAGGAACTGATGATCATCCCCAATGCGGACCACGTCGATCTGTACGACCGCATGGACAAGATCCCGTTCGACCGGATCGCGGCGTTCTTCGACACGCATTTGAGTGGCAGCGCCGCGAGCGCGCAACCGCGGCTGTGAAGCTCCGCATCCAGAGCCCCGGCACGACGTTTCGCGCGCTCGCTGCGGTGGCGGCGCTGGCCTCGCCGCTCGCCGCCGTTGCCGTCGAGCCGAAGGCACCCGAGCCGCCTCGCTTGTCGATCAGTGTGGGAGGGCAACGCTTCACGGTGGTGCTGGAAGACAACCCGGCCGCGCAGGCGCTCGCGAAGATGGTGCCGGTCACGTTCGAGATGACCGACCTGAACGACAACGAGAAGAAGGTGCGCCTGCAACGGGGCCTGCCGACGAACGTGGTGCGGCCGGGAACCATCCGCACCGGCGACGTGATGCTGTGGGGCGACGACACGCTGGTCGTCTTCTACAAGACCTTCCAGTCGGTCTACAGCTACACGCGCATCGGTCGCATCGAGAACCCGGCCGGCCTGGCGCAGGCCCTGGGCCCCGGCGACGCGCGTGTCGTATTCGAACGGCGGTGAGGCCTGGATCCTCGCAGCAACCGAACTTGTTGCACGCCTCACCGAGGTGCGGCCATCAGCGCCCCGTACCCGGTTCGGGGCCCCCGGTCGGGTTCGGAGGCCCCCCGGACGCGCCCGCCTGGTGGCTGGATCCATCGGGACTCCAGCCGCCGCCCAACGCCTTGACGAGCGCCAGCCCGGCGTCGAGCCGCGCCTGCTGCACCCGGACCGCGGCCAGTTCGGCGTCCTGCACGCCGCGCTGCGCGTCGAGCACCTCGAGGTAGCCGGAGTAACCGGCCTCGTGGCGGCGGCTGGCGATGCGAAGCGCGTCGGCTGCGGCGATGCGCTGGCGCTCCAGCTCGGCGGCCTGCGCGCCGCCCTGCTCGGCGGCGACGAGGGCGTCGGCAACCTCGCGGAACGCCGTCTGCGCCGCCTTCTGGTAGCCGATCGCGGCCTGCTCGGCGCGAGAGCGCGCTTCGTCGGTGCGCGCCTGGTTGCGCCCGGCGTCGAACACGCTGGCCAGCAGCGAGGGGCCGATCGACCAGATGCGCGCGCCGCTGCGAAGCAGGTCCGCGAGGTCGGCGCTCTGCGCGCCGAAGCTGCCGGTGAGCGCGACCGTCGGCCAGGTGCTCTTGTGCGCCACCTCGAACTGCTCGAACGCGGCGCGCATCGTCGACAGCGCCTGCGCGACGTCGGGCCGGCGTTCGAGCAGCTGCGAAGGCAGCCCCGGCGGCGGAGACGGTGGCTGGGGCAGCGGCTGGTCGATGGCGGGCAGCACGCGGTCGAGCCGGCCGGTGAGCGCGCCGAGCTGGTGGCCGAGCTGCGCGCGCTGGCGCAGCAGTTCGGGCCGCTGCGCCGCGGTGGCGGCGAGCGCGGTGCGCGCCTGGGCGACCTCGAGTGCCGACGCCAGCCCGCCGGCGGCGCGCCGCTCGACGAGCGCCAGGCTCTCTTGCCGCTGGCGCAGTTGTGCGTCGAGCACCCGCAGCTGGGCGTCGAGCGCGCGCAGCCCGAAGTACACCTGCGCGACGGTGCCGGCGAGCGTGATGCGAACCGTGTCGCGCGCCTGCTGCGCTGCGAGAAGCTGTTGCTGGGCCGCGGTGGTGGCGTGGCGCAGCCTGCCCCAGAGGTCGACCTCGAAGGTGGTGGAAAGCGCGACGCGGTGCGAGCTGGATTCACCGCCGACGCTGCCGGCGCTGCCGAAGGCGCTGGTGCGCGACCGCGAGACCTGCGCGCCGAGGTCGACGCTCGGCCACTGCGCCGCGCGCGCCAGCCCGAGCGCGACCGCGGCCTCGTCGATGCGCGCCGTCGCCAGGCGGAGGTCGAGGTTGGCCGCCAGCGCCTCGTCGACCAGCGCATCGAGCATGGCGTCGCCGAACAGCGACCACCAGCGCGCCGCGAGCGCCGGCGATTCGCTGGCCGCGGCACTGGGAAAGGCGGCCGGCAGCGCCGGCGGCTCCGCCCTCGGCGGCGGCGCACTGCCGCAGCCGGCAAGCAGCCCAGCAAGAAGCGCGGCCAACCAAGGGTTGCCGCGGATCCGGCTCTGCCGGTCCGCTGGCAAAGCCCCCATGGGGGGCAGCGACCGGGAGGGAGCGTGGGGGCTCATGTTCCCCCCTCCGAAGGATGCAGGTTCGGCGGCGCGTGGCCATGGCTCGGCCGCGGCTTGCGTGCCAACAGCGTGAAGAACAGCGGGATGAACACCGGCGCGACGAAAGTGGCGACGATCATGCCGCCGAAGACGCCGCTGCCCATGCTCTGCCGCGCCGCCGCGCCGGCGCCGGTGGCCAGCACCAGCGGCACGACACCGAAGACGAAGGCGAGCGAGGTCATCACGATCGGGCGGAAGCGTAAGCGCGCGGCATCGGCCGCAGCGTCCATCGCGCTCTTGCCGGCCTCCATGCCCTGCATCGCGAACTCGGCGATCAGGATCGCGTTTTTTGCCGCCAGGCCGATCAGCACGATGAGCCCGATCTGGAAGTAGATGTCGTTTTCCATCCCGCGCAGGAAGACGAAGCCCAAAGCGCCGAGCAGGGCGAAGGGCACCGCCAGCACCACCGCCAGCGGCACCCCCCAGCGTTCGTACAGCGCGGCGAGGATCAGGTAGACCATCACCAGCGCGAAGCCGAAGGCGAAGATCGACGCGCTGCCGGTGCGCTTCTCCTGGAAGGCCTGTCCGGTCCATTCGATCGCGTAGCCGGGAGGCAGCACGTCGCGCGCCACCTGCTCGACGGCGGCGATCGCTTCGCCCGAGCTGAAGCCCGGCTTGGCGTTGCCGAACACCTTGGCCGCGATGTAGCGGTTGTAGCGCTCGATCTGCTCCGGGCCGACGATGTCGGTGACCGAGATCAGCGCCTTCAGCGGCACCATCTGCTGCGTGGTGGCCGAGCGCACGTACAGCCGGCCGAGGTCCTCGGGGCGCGAGCGGTAGGGTGCGTCGGCCTGCATCGTCACGCGGTAGGTGCGGCCGGCGAGGTTGAAGTCGTTGACGTAGAGCGACCCCATCTGCGCCTGCAGCGCGGCAAAGACCTCGGCCACCGGCACGCCGAGCGCGAGCGCCTTCTCGCGGTCGACCTCGACACGCAGCTGCGGCACCGTCGGCCGGAAGAAGGTGTTCGGCGGCGTCAGCTCGGGCCGCGCGGCGAGTGCGCTCATGAAGGCTTGCGTCACCTCGGCCAGGCGCTTCGGGTCGGCGTCGCCGCGGCCCTGCACGTAGACCTCGTAGCCGCCGGCCTGCCCCAGGCCCTGGATCGGCGGCGGGTTGAACGCAAACGCGATGCCGTCGGGCAGCGCCATGAAGCCGAGCCCGCTGACCTGCCCGGCCAGCTGCATCGACGTCTGCTGCCGCTCGGCCCAGGGCTTCATCGGGATGAAGATCGTCGCCGCGCTGCTCTTGCTGCCGCCGCCGATGAGGTCGAAGCCGTTGACGATGAAGATGTTGCTGATGGCCGGGTTGTCCTTCAGCATCATTCGCAGCTGCTCGGTGGTGCGGCCGGTGCGCTCGAGCGTCGCGCCGTCGGGCAGCTGCGCGGCGGCGATGATGTAACCCTGGTCTTCGGGCGGCACGAAGCTGCCCGGCACCTTCTGCAGCAGGGCCACCACCGCGGCGATCGTCGCCGCGAAGAACACGAGCGCGATCGCGCGGTGCCGCAGCGCCAGGTGCACCGCGCCGAGGAAACGCCGCGTCACCCACGCGAAGGCGACGTTGAAGGGCTTGAAGAGCCGCTCGCTGCGTGCGCCGTGCGAAGGTTTGAGCAGCAGCGCACAGAGCGCCGGCGTCAGCGTCAGCGCGACGACGCCCGAGAGCACCACCGCCACCGTCACCGTCACCGCGAACTGCCGGTACAGCTGCCCGGCGATGCCGCCGAGGAAGGCCACCGGGATGAACACCGCCGCCAGCACGAGCACGATGCCGATCACCGCGCCCTGCACCTCGCGCATCGCCTCGATGGCGGCGTCGAAGGGCTTCAAGCCCTCCTCGCGGATCAGCCGCTCGACGTTCTCGAGCACGACGATGGCGTCGTCGACGACGATGCCGATCGCCAGCACCATCGCGAACAACGTCAGCGTGTTGATCGAGAAGCCGAACAGCTGCAGCCCGGCGAAGGTGCCGATCAGCGACACCGGCACCGCCAGCATCGGGATCAGCGTCGCGCGCCAGGTCTGCAGGAAGACGAAGACCACCGCCAGCACGATCAATGCCGCCTCGACGATCGTGGTCAGCACCTCCTTGATCGACTGCGAGACGAAGAGCGTGGTGTCGTACGGGATCAGGTAGTCGACCCCGGGCGGGAAACGCTCGGCCTTCAGCTCGACCATGCGCTGCTTTACGGCGGCGGCGACGTCGAGCGCGTTGGCGCCCGAGGCGAGCATCACCGCGAGCGCGATCGCCGGCTGGCCGTTGACGCTGTTGCTGGCGTCGTAGCTCTGCGCGCCGAGTTCGATGCGGGCGACGTCCTTCAGCCGCAGCACGCCGTTGGGGCCCGCCGAGCGCAGCACGATGTCGCCGAACTCCTCGGCGCGGAAGAGCCGGCCGCGCGCGGTGACGGTGTACTCGAGCTGCTGCCCGGGCGGCGATGGCGGCGCGCCGATCTTGCCGGCAGCGAACTGCGCGTTCTGCTGGTTCACCGCCACGGCGATGTCGGCCGGCGTGATTCCGAGCGCGGCCATGCGGTCGGGCTTCAGCCACAGCCGCATGCTGTAGTCGCGCGCGCCGAAGATGAAGACGTCGGCGACGCCGGCCACTCGCTTCAGGTCGTCGAGCACGTTCTGCGTCGACCAGTTGGAGAGGAACAGCGTGTCGCGCGACTTGTCGGGCGAGTTCATCGCAACGACGAGCAGGAAGTTGGTCGACCGCTTGGCCACCTGCACGCCGTTGCGGCGCACCTCGTCGGGCAGCCGCGGCGTCGCCAGCTGCACGCGGTTGTTGACGTTGAAGGTGGCCTTGTCGACATCGGTGCCGACTTCGAAGGTGGCGGTGATCGTGGTCTGGCCGTTGGACGCCGAGCTGGAGTTGAAGTACAGCAGGTTCTCCACCCCCGAGAGCTGCTCCTCGATCGGCGCGGCGACGGTTCGCGCCAGCGTCTCGGCCGACGCGCCGGGGTAGGTGGCGGTGATGGTGACGGTGGGTGGCGCGATCTCCGGGTACTGCGCGACGGCGAGCGTGCGCGCCGAGATCAGCCCGGCGATCAGCAGCACCAGCGCGAGCACCGTCGCGAAGACCGGGCGCTCGATGAAGAAGCGGGACATGTGGCGGCGCCCTCGCGGCTACTTCGACGCCGCCGGCACCGCACCGCTGGCGGCGGCCCCCGGCGTGACGGGCGCGGCACCGGCAGCAGGCGCTGCGCCGCCGGCGCCCGGCGCGCGTGCCGGTGCGGCCTGCACCGGCGCGCCCGGCCGCAGCTTGATCAGGTTGTCGACGATGACCTTGTCGCCGGCGACGAGCCCCGAGCGGACGACCCAGTCGCTGCCCTGCCAGCTGCCCGCCTGCACCGGCTTCGGTGCCGCCTTGCCGTCGGCCATCACCCACACGAAGCGGCCCTGGTCGCCGCTCATCACCGCCGCCTGCGGCACCAGGAAGGCGTCCTGCTCGCCGATGACGAGCTGCACGCGGACGAACTGGCCGGGCAACCAGGCCCGCGACGGGTTGGCGATCTCGGCGCGCATCGGCACCGTGCCGAGGCCGCGCTCGACCGTCGACCCGGCGAAGTCGAGGCGGCCGACTTCCGCGCTCGGCTTGCCGTCGGCGCCGATCAGCCGCACCTGGCGGCCGGCAGCGCCGCGCACCAGCGCGGCCTCGCTCTCGGCGAGCGCGAAGCGCACGCGGATCGGATCGATGCGCACGATGGTGGTCAGCAGGCCGCTCTCGGCCGCAGGCGACACCAGCGTGCCGACGCTGCGCAGCGCGCGCTGCGCGACGCCGGCGATCGGCGCGCGGATGTCGGTGTAGCCGAGCTCGAGCTCGGCCTGGCGAAGTTGCGCGCGCGCGGCGAGCAGCGCCGCCTCGGCCGTCTTGACGGCGCTGGCGGCGTCGTCGGCCTCGCGCTGGCTGACCGCCTTGTCGGCCACCAGCGCGGCGAGCCGGGCGTTCTCGCGCCGCGCCTGCTCGGCACGCGCTTCGGCCTGCGCGACCGCAGCGCGTGCGGCGTCGACCGCCACCTCGAACGGCGCGCGCTCGATTCGGAAGAGCGGTGCGTCGGCGGCCACCGACTCGCCCTCGCGCACCAACTGCTGCTGCAGCGCGCCGGCGACCCTTGTGCGCACCTCGACCTCGGCCAGCCCTTCGAGCGTGCCGACGACCTCGATCGTCACCGGCACCTTCTGCGGCTTCACGTCGAGCAGCGTCACCGGCAGCGGCGGCATCGCGCCTCCGGGCGGGCCGCCGGCCGGAGTGCCGCCGCGCTGGCAGGCGGCGAGCAGCAGCAGGGCGCCGAGCGCACCCAGCGTGGCCGCCGCGCGTGTCGGGCGGCGGGGCGGGCGGGCGGCGGGGGAGGGCTGGGGGCCGCGGCGCGAGCGCACGGCCGGCCCGGGGAGGGCTGCTGGCAAGGGTGTTCTCCTGGTGGGGTCCCCCGATGACGGGCGGGTCTCGCCGCTTTCGACTCAGGGTTTTTCTTGACTGATGATAACCACAGTGTGCACCGAGCGCGATGCGGGCAGGGTCTTGCCGGATGGTGGCCGGCCGGTAAGAATCCAGGCTGTATACAACCTGCCGGTTTCGGACGATGACCACTGCCTTCCCGCTCAACGCCTGGTACGCCGCCGCCTGGGATGTCGAGGTCGGCCGCCAGCTCCTCGCGCGCACCGTCTGCGGCCAGCAGATGGTGTTGTATCGCAAGGAGGACGGCGCGCCTGCGGCGCTCGAGGACGCTTGCTGGCACCGCCTGCTGCCGCTGTCGCTGGGCCGCCTCGAGGGCGACGAGGTGGTCTGCGGCTACCACGGGCTTGTATACAACGAGCGTGGTCGCTGTACGCACATGCCGTCGCAGGCCACGGTCAACCCGTCGGCCTGCGTGCGCGCCTACCCGGTGCTGCAGAAGCACCGCCTGGTCTGGGTGTGGCCCGGTGACCCGGCGCTCGCCGACCCCGCGCGCGTGCCCGACCTGCACTGGGCCGACGACCCCGCCTGGGCCGCCGACGGCAAGTTGATCCCGGTGAAGTGCGACTACCGGCTGGTGGTCGACAACCTGATGGACCTCACGCACGAGACCTTCGTGCACGGCAGCTCGATCGGCAACCGCGCCGTCGCCGAGGCGCCGTTCGAGGCCACGCACGGCGATCGCACGGCCACCGTCTCGCGCTGGATGCACGGCATCGAGGCGCCGCCGTTCTGGGCGGCGCAGATCCGCCGCACGCACGGCTACACCGGGCCGGTCGACCGTTGGCAGATCGTTCGCTTCGAGGCACCTTGCACGGTGGTCATCGACGTCGGCGTCGCAGCGGCCGGGCAGGGCCTGCCGCACGACGAGCGGCGCCACGGCGAGACCGGCGTGCGCGGCCACGTGCTCAACACCATCACCCCCGAGACCGCCACCACCTGCCACTACTTCTGGGCCTTCGCGCGCAACTACCGGCTGGCCGAGCAGCGGCTCACCCACGAGCTGCGCGAGGGCGTGGCGCGCATCTTCCGCGAGGACGAACAGGTGCTCGAGGCCCAGCAGCGGGCGATCGACGCCCGCCCCGGGCAGCGCTTCTACAACCTGAACATCGACGCCGGCGCGATGTGGGCGCGGCGTCTGATCGACCGCCTGATCGAGCAGGAGCAGTCGCCGCCCGGTGTCACGGCGCGGCCGGTGATCCCGCTGCGGCCGGCGGCCTGACCCGCCGTGACCGGTCGCCGCGACATGGCCCGCCGCACCGTTGCCCACTCCGCTGGCGCGCTCGGCGCCGCCGCGGTCGCCGACGACAACGACGACGACATCGCCGCCGCACCGTCGCAGACCGAGCGCGCGCTGCTGCGGCTGCGCGAGATGGTGGTCGGCGGCGAACTCGCGCCCGGCGAGCGGCTTGCCGAGCTGACGCTGGTGCAGCGGCTGGCGATGTCGCGCACGCCGATCCGCACCGCGCTCGTGCGGCTGGCCGAGGAGGGGCTGGTCGAGCCACTGCCCTCCGGCGGCTTCGTCGTGCGCGCCTTCTCCGAGGCCGACATCCACGACGCGATCGAGCTTCGCGGCACGCTCGAGGGGCTGGCGGCACGGCTGGCCGCCGAGCGCGGCGTGCCGGCATCGCTGCTCGCCGAGGCGCTCGACGTGGTGGATGCGCTCGATGCCGTGCTCGCCGCACCGCAGCTCAGCGCAAAGGCCTTCTCGTCCTACGTCGAGCACAACGCGCATTTCCACCGCCTGCTCGCGCAGATGAGCGGCAGCCCGGTGGTTCAGCGGCAGATCGAACGCGCGTCGACGCTGCCCTTCGCGTCGCCGAACGCCTTCGTGATCGTGCACGCCACCGGGCCGCGCGCACGCGACCGGCTGATCGTCGCGCACGAGCAGCACCGGGCTGTCGTCGAGGCCATCGCCGGCGGCGAGGGCGCGCGCGCCGAGGCCTTGATGCGAGAGCACGCGCGCAACGCCCACGCCAACCTCGCCGGAGCGTTGAAGAACCAGCGGTCGCTCTCGCGCGTGCCGGGCGCGGCCCTGGTGCGGCGCCGCAGCGTGCGTTGAAGGCGGCCGCCGCCGCCGTGACCATTTTCCGGAGCCTGTGCCGATGACCGACGACACCCGCTGGTACGAGACCACCGTCACCGCCGTGCGGCCGCTGAGCCCGACCGTGCGCGAGATCACGCTGCAGCCGCTGGCCGGCGCGGCGCCATGGAGCGCGGGCAGCCACCTGCGCGTGCTGGTGGAGCCTCCGGGCGCGGCGCCGCAGGTGCGGTCGTACTCGCTGGTCGGCCTGCCGCGGCCGGGCGCGCCCTGGCGAATCGCCGTCAAGCGGCTGCAGCCGGGGCGCGGCGGCTCGGCGTGGATGCACACGCTGCAAGCCGGACAGACGTTGCGCGTTCAGCCGCCGGATAGCCATTTCGGGTTGCCGCTGGCGGCACCGCAGCTGCTGCTGGTGGCCGGCGGCATCGGCATCACGCCGCTGGTCGGCATGGCGCTGCAGCTGGCGGCGCGCGGAACGCCGTTCAGGCTGTGCTACGCGGCGCGCGGCAGCGAGGAGCTGGTCTACGCCGACGATCTGCGCGCCGCGCTCGGTGCCCGCCTCGCGACCTTCGACAGCCGCGTCGGCAAGCGCCTCGACCTCGCCGCCGAGATCGCGGCCCTTTCGCCCGGCGCGCACCTGCTCGTCTGTGGCCCGCTGCCGATGCTGCGCTCGGCGCGAGAAGCCTGGGCCGCGGCCGGGCGGCCCGCCGAGCGGCTGGCCTTCGAGACCTACGGCTCCGGCGGCCACGCTGCCGCCGAGCCGTTCTGGGTGAGCGTGCCGCGCCACGGGCTGCGCTTCGAGGTGCCCGCGGGACGCTCGCTGCTCGACGCACTGGCCGACCACGGCGTCGAGCTGCTCGCCGACTGCCGGCGCGGCGAGTGCGGCCTGTGCGCGGTGGACGTGATGGCGGTGCACGGCCGCATCGACCACCGCGACGTCTTCTTCGCGCCGGACGAGCAGGCCGAAGGCCGGCGCCTGTGTGCCTGCGTCTCGCGCGTCTGCAGCACCCCCGGCAGCGGCGGCGCCGGGGTCGTTCTCGATTCCCCTTTCCGCCCGGACAACCTACCTTCCCCGATGACGGCGGCCACCGCCGAGGAGACATCCCGATGAGCGAACGAACGACCCCACCCTTCCGCGCCGACCATGTCGGCAGCTTCCTTCGCCCGACCTACCTGCTCGAGGCGCGCGAGCAGTACTTCGTGAAGAAGACCATCGGCGCCGAGCAGCTGCGCGCGGTGGAGGACAAGGCGATCACCGAGATCGTCCGCTTCCAGCAGGACGTCGGGCTGAAGAGCATCACCGATGGCGAGTTCCGCCGCACCTACTTCCACATCGACTTCCTCGAGCAGCTCGGCGGCGTGCAGTGCGACCCGCCGGTGCTCGTCAAGAAGCCCGACGGCAGCGAGGAGCTGGCACCGCCGGTGATGCGCGTCACCGGCAAGGTGCAACACGCGAAGGACATCCAGCGCGCCGACTTCGACTACCTGAAGAGCCAGATCGCGCCCGGCATGACGCCGAAGGTGACGATCCCGAGCCCGACGATGCTGCACTTCCGCGGCGGCCGCGCCGGCATCAGCCGCGAGGCGTATCCCGAGCTCGACCCCGTGTTCTACGACGACGTCGCACGCGCCTACGGCGACGAGCTCAAGTCGCTCTACGACGCCGGCTGCCGCTACGTGCAGATGGACGACACCAACATGGCCTACCTGTGCGACGAGCGCATGCGCGAGGCCGCCCGCCAGCGCGGCGACGACCCCAACGAGTTGCCGCACCGCTACGCCGGCTTCATCAACAAGGTGGTGGCGCTCAAGCCCGCCGGCATGACGCTGGCGATGCACCTGTGCCGCGGCAACTTCAAGAGCACGCACGCGGCGGCCGGCAACTACGAGCCGGTGGCCGAGGCGCTGCTGTCGGAGATGAACCTCGACGCCTACTTCATGGAGTACGACGACGACCGCTCGGGCGACTTCCGGCCGCTGCGCCACCTGAAGCCGGGCAAGATCGTCGTGCTCGGCCTCGTGACGACCAAGTTCGGCCAGCTCGAGCGCAAGGAGGACCTGAAGCGCCGCATCGACGAAGCGTCGAAGTACGCGCCGCTCGAGCAGCTGTGCCTGAGCCCGCAATGCGGCTTCTCGAGCACGGTGCACGGCAACAACATCGCCGTCGAGGACCAGCGTCGCAAGCTCGAGCTGGTGGTGCAGACGGCGCACGAGGTCTGGGGGTGAATGGAGCCCCCACGCTCCCTCTCGGTCGCTGCCCCCCGAGGGGGCTTTGCCAGCGGACCGGCGGAGCCGGATCCGCGGCAATCCAGGGTTGGGCCGCGCCCGGCGGCTTGGCCGGCGGACCGGCAGAGCCGTTCCGCGGCGATCCCTGGGAGGGACCGACATGCCGTGGACCGCATGGCAGATGGCCGGGCCATGCACGCGCCAATGGCGAGCGCCTCGACGGCGGCAGGCTATCTCGACCTTGGCCGGAGGGTCGCCTCAGCTGCAGCGACGTCCACGCGCACGTTGTCGGCGCTCACGCGGGTCGGTGTAGGGCCACATCGGTGCGGCGGCAACGGGATTCACTGCGTCGCCGTCAGACCGCCGTCGACATACAGGATCTGCCCGGTCACGAACGCCGCTGCCGGGCTGCAGAAGAAGTGCACCGGCCCGGCCACGTCGTCGGGCTCGGCGACGCGGCCGAGCGGGATGCGCTGCAACAGGCGCTCACGCACCTGCGGGTCGGCCAGCCAGTGGCCGCCCATCTCGCCACGAACCACGGTCGGCGCCACGCCGTTGACGGTGATGCCGTGGCTGCACAGCTCCACCGCGTGCTGGCGGATGAGTTGCACCAGGCCGCCCTTGGTGGCGCAGTAGGCGGAGTAGCCACGGTCGCGCATGCCGAGTTGCGCCCGCACCGACAGGACATGCACCTGCCGCCCCGGCGCACGGCCCGCCTGCACGGCCGCGACCTGGTGACGCGCGGCCGCCTGCGCCAGGAACATCGCCGCCCGGAGGTTGACCTGCACGATCTCGTCGAAGGCCTCTTCGGTGACCTGATCGATGCGCTGCTCGCGCTGCATGCCGACGCTGTTGACCAGGATGTCCAGCGCGCCGAAGTGCTCGGCCACGCGCGCCGTGCCGGCACGGATCTGCGCTAGGTCCTTGACGTCCAGCGCGAAGCCCAGCGCGGCATGCCCGGCGCGCTGCAGTTCCGACGCGAACGCCTGCGCCTTGTCGCCATGCCGTCCAGCCACCGCCACCGAGGCGCCTGCCCGCGCGAACTGCCAGGCCACCGCACGGCCGATGTCGCCATAACCGCCGGGGACGAAAGCCACGCGACCGGCGAGCGAGAACGAAACCGGGATCGGTGTTGTCATGTCGTCTTGCGGACCGCTGTTCAGTCCATGTGAAGGCCGCCGTTGAGGTCGATGATCTCGCCGGTGATGAAGCCCGACAAGGGCGAGACCAGGAAGGCGACCACATGGGCGAACTCTTCCGGCTCGCAGAAGCGCCCGACCGGGATCTGCTGCAGCAGCGCCTGGCGCTGCGTTTCGCTGAGCGCCTCGGTCACCATCGGCGTGCGCACGTACGCCGGTGCCACCGCGTTGGCGGTGACGCCGTGTGGCGCCAGTTCGCGCGCCAGCGAGAGCGTCAGCGCCGCGATCGCACCCTTCGACACCGCATACGCGGTGCCGGCCGTCAGCCCGCCGGTCTTGGCGGCCAGCGAACCGACGTTGACGATGCGGCCCCAGCGCGCCTGCTTCATGCCGGGGACCACGCAGCGCGACCAGAACATCGGTGCGTCGGCATTCACCGCCATCACCTGCCGCCAGTGCTCCGGCGTCGTGCCTTCGATCTTCTGCTGGCTCAGCACGCCGGCGTTGTTGACGAGGACGGCCACCGGCCCCCAGGCGTCGACCACCGACCGATGGGCCTGCTCCACCGCCGCGGCGCTGCGCACGTCGCACTCGATGGCGAGCACCCGCGGCCCGTGCCGCTCGATCGCCTCGCGCATCGTCTCGCGCCGCAGGTCCACCATCGCCACGCGGCAACCCTGGGCCACCAGTGCATCGGTGGCGGCGCGCCCCATCGTGCCGCCGGCTCCGGTGACGACGGCCACCTTGTCTTGCAGGCTCGTCATGGTCAGGTGTCGAGCACGCTCTTGCGCCCGAACAGCCCGCGGGCGCGGAAGGTGATGACGGCGATGAACAGCAGGTACATCGACAGCATCGACCATTCCGACGCAAACGCGCCCGACAGCCCCACCACCATGCCGACCATCAGCCCGGCCACGACCGCGCCCCACAACGAGCCCACGCCGCCGAGCACGATGACGAGAAAGGCCGGCACGACGGCATCCACCCCCACCTGCGGCCGGATGCCCCAGATCGGCGCCACCACGATGCCGGCCAGCGCCGCCAGCGCCACACCGAGCGCGAACACGCCGGCGCGCAGCCGCCCGAGGTTGATGCCCAGCGCCCGCACCATCTCGCTGTCGTGCGCGCCGGCCTTGATGATGGCGCCGTAGGGCGTCTTCTCGAGGAACAGCCAGAGCGCGAGGATCGCCGCCAGCGCGAACAGGCAGGCGAACAGCCGGTAGCGCGAGTAGATCAGGTCGCCGACCAGCATCGCGCCCGACAAGGCCTCGGGCAGGGGCAGCTGCTTCTCGGTGGAGCCCCAGACGAGGCGGATCCCCTCCTCGATCACCAGCGCCGCGCCGAAGGTCAGCAGCAGCCCGTACAGCGGGTCGCGGCCATAGGTGCGGCGCAGGCACAGCTCGAGCAGCAGCCCGAACAGCCCGACCAGCACCGGCGCCAGGAACAGCGCCACCGCGTAGCGCGTGCCCAGCGGCAGCGCGAGCCAGGCCTGCATCAGCGGCCAGTCGGCACCGAAGCGGGGTGCGATGACCGCCAGCGCCGCATACATGCCGAGCGCGAACAGCGAGCCGTGCGCGAGGTTGATGGTCTCCATCACGCCGACGATCAGCATGAAGCCGAGCGCCACCAGCGCGAACAGCAGCCCCAGCGTGAGGCCGTTGAACAGATGAGGCAGCAGGTTCATGCGCCCGCCGGTGGCGGCTTCAACGCTCGTAGCTCGGCGTCGCCTCGAAGGTCTCGAGCTTGCAGGCCTTCGGTGCGTCGCCGTCGACCACCTCCTTCGGGTCGCTCTGCGTCAGGATCTTGAAGATGTCGGTCTTCTCCGCCGGCGCGTCGTTGTACGAGGCCATGTAGATCGTCTGCTGGCACTGGTGCGTCGCCGGGTCGATCCACGCATCGTGGTGCTGCATGCGGTCGCGCGCACTCATGCGACGGCCCTCGAGCTTGCGGATCACCGCCAGGTTGTTCGTCGTGCCCGCTTCCTGCACGCAGCGCAGCAGCTCGCGAGTGGCCATGTAGCCGTTGTGGAAGACGTTGCCCGGCACCGCGATGGCCATGCCCGGGAACTGCTTCTGGTAGGCGGCGACGAACTCCTTCACGCCCGGCAGGTCGAGCCGGTAGTACCAGGTGGTGCCGAAGACGCCGAAGATCTGCTCCGGGCCGAGGCCGTAGACATCGGGCCAGTCCTGCTGGTTGTTGATCCACGCCGCGCGCTTGTGCAGCCCGAGCTGCACCACCTGCTGGCGCAGCGCCTTGATGTCGTCGCCGCCGATCGCGGTGGCCACCGCCTGCGGCTTGAGCTGCTGCAGCTTCAGCAGATAGGCGGAGAAGTCGCGCGTGTTCTGCGGCACCAGCATTTCCTCCACCACTTTTCCGCCGTTGGCTTCGAGGATGGCGCGCGTGGCCTTCGACGTGTTGTGGCCCCACACGTAATCGTTGGTCAGCAGCACCCAGTCCTTGCCCGCGGCGCGGATCGCGTTGCGCACCGTGGCCTGCGCAAAGTTGCTGCCGTTGCCGTCCCACACGAACTTGGTGCGGTGGCAGTCCTTGCCGCTTTCGGTCGGCGAGCTGGAGTTGGTGTTGAGGAAGATGCAGCCGTACTTCTGCGCGACCTGCGAGATGGCGTTGGCCACGCCGGAGTGCACCGCGCCGATCAGAAACGCCGCCTCGTTGCGGTTGATCATTCGCTCGGCCACGCGCGAGCCGGTGGCCGGCGTCGTCTCGGTGTCCATGTGGATCGCCTCGACCGGCCGGCCGAGCACGCCGCCTTTGTCGTTGAACTCCTTGATCGCCATCATCGCGCCCAGGCGCTCCTCGCCGCCGCTGGCCGCGTACTGCCCGCTGGCATCCATCGTCAATCCGATGACCAGCGGCTTGGCGCTGGCGCTCTGCGCCCAGACCCGGGTGTGCGCCCAGGGCCCGAAAAACGCGCCGCCACCGCCGAGTGCGGCGGCCATGGCGCTCACGAACCGGCGTCGACCGGGTTGGGCGGTGGCACGTTCGGAGGAATCGGTGGTCATGGCTTGTCTCCTGTTGCGGCGGTCGCTCGGCCGCCATGGGTGAGCGCCCCGCCGTCAGCGGGGAACGATGCGGACGCCGTTCAGCGTCTCCTGGGCCTCGAACAACGAGGCGACGAAGCGCCCGCCGAGGCCGAGATTCGTGGCCTGCACGAAGCTCTGGTGCGCCGCTTCGGCCAGGTACGACGTGGTCGGCAGCGTCTCGGTCAGGTGGGTGAAGTAGCGCAGGTCCTTCTGCGCGTTCTCGATGGCGAACTTCATGCCGGTGAGGTCGCCGTCGAGCATCGGGCCGACCATGCCGCGGAAGATCCCCGAGTTCACGCCGCCGGCCGAGATGACCTCGAACACCTTGCGCAGGTCGAGCCCGGCCTTCGCCGCCGCAGCCAGGCCTTCGGCGATCGACGCGGCCATCGTCATCGCCAGCATGTTGCTCACCAGCTTCAGCACATGGCCGTGGCCGGGAGGCCCGACGTGGATGACGTTCTCGCAGAACGCGGCGAGGATGGGCCGCGCGCGCTCGAAGTCAGCCGCGGTGGCGCCGACCATGCTGTTCAGTCGCCCCTCTTCGGCCTCCTTCGGGGTGCGCGACAGCGGCGCATCGACGTAGCAGCAGCCCTTGGCGACAAAAGCGTCGCGGATGCGCGCTGCCGAAGCCGGCTCGGCGGTGGAGGTGTCGATCACCAGCAGGCCCGGCGCCGCGGCGTCCAGCAGACCGCCGTCGCCGTAGACGATGCTCTCGACCTGCGGCGAGCCGGTCACGCACAGCAGCACGGCTTCGGCACCTGCGGCCAGTTCACGATGCGTGAACGCCTCCTGAGCGCCGGCCCGCTGCAGGTCGGCCAGGTTGTTGCGGTTGTGGTGCACCTTGAAGCGCAGGCCGAAGCCCTTGCGCAGCAGATTGGCCGCCATGCCGTGGCCCATCATGCCCAGGCCGATGAATCCGAGGGTCGACGTCGTCATGTGAGGGGTACCTGCAAGGCGTTGGGAGGGTCGAGCGCCGCCTCGGCGGCCTCGGGGTGCTGGGCGGCCTGCCAGTTCCGGATCAGGCGCCGGTAGCGTGTGGCGACGTCGGCCACCACGGCGGAGTCGTCCCACTGCCCGGCGAACCAGGCCTGTGCGGCGGCGGCGAACACCGTGCGCCCGATCGCGAAGCCGCGGCACAGCGGCTGGCCGCGCGCGGCGTGGAACGCCGACCAGAGCTCGTCTTCACGGGCCTCGAGCCCGAGCAGCAGCACGCCGCGGCAGAACGGGTCGTGGCGCGTGATGCACTCGGACAGCACGCCCCAGGCATGCACGCTCGGCGGCGGCAGCTTCCACCAGTCCGGCCGGATGCCAGCCTCGTACAGCTGGGCCACACCCCGCGCGACGGTGAATTCGTCGCTGGGCATCGATGCCGGCGGAATCAGCTCCAGCAGCAGCTCATGCCCGGTGCGGCGCGCGGCCGCGGCCAGTGCCGCCACCGACTGGACCTGCGCCCGAACCAGCGCCGGTTCGTCGTCGGGGTGGTGCAGCAGCAGGCACTTCACCACCTGCTCGGCAGGCCAGGCGCGCAAGGCAAGTCCGACATTCGACCCGGCCTCGAACTCGAGCGGACGCGAGCCCGGCCGCTCGACCGGGCGGCCGACCCACCAACCGGTGCCGGTCAGCCGGTGCAGGATCGGCTCGGCGAAGCGGTCGTCGACGATCACGCCGGGCGCCGGGAAGTCGGGGGCGGCGTCGTCCTGCAATGCACGCTCGGCGGAGAAGCCGTGGGCAGCGGCCTCGGCCACCAGCGCCTTGAAGCGGCCGATGCGTTGCGCGGCCTTCGGCCCTGAACCGGCCAGTTCCTCGAGCTGCGATCGATGATCGAAGGCCAGCACGGCCAGCGCGGTGGGCACCTCGGCACGGGTCGTCACCCAGTGCAGCTGCTCCAGCGCCGCGTCTTCGCGCAGCCGCGTGCAGGGTGAGCCGTGATCGAGGAAGTGACGCAGCTCGATCCAGCTCGGCATCGCCGGCGCGCAGCCGTGCCGCGACACCACCAGCGCGCCGCAGGCGTTGGCGTACTTCAGCGCTTCGATCATCGGCTCGTCACGCAGCCAGCCGCGCAGCAGCCCGCCCATGAAGGCGTCGCCTGCGCCGAGCACGTTGAAGACCTCGACCGGAAATCCCGGCCCCACGAGGCCGCCGTCGACCGACTCGGGAACCGCACCTTCGTAGGCCACGCAGCCCATCGGCCCGCGCTTCATCACGATCACGCCGGCGGTCAGCGCACGAATCCGGCGCAGCGCCGTCAACGTGTCGCCACTGCCGCCGGCGATGTGCACCTCTTCCTCGGTGCCCACCACCAGGTTGCACGCCGGCAGTACCGCCTGCAGTTGTTCGCTGACCGCCGCCGAGGCCACGTAGCGCTGCTCGCCGAGGCCGGGCGAGGTCAGGCCCCACAGCACCGGCCGGTAGTCGATGTCGAGGATCACCTTGCGGCGATGCCGGTGTGCCAGCTCGATGGCGCGCATGCAGGCCGCGCGTGTCTCCGGGTGCGAGAGATGGGTGCCGCTGACCAGCACCGCCGCGGTGCGCGCGATGTAGGCCTCGTCGATGTGCTCGGCGCGCAGCGCCATGTCGGCGCAGTGGTCGCGGTAGAAGATCAGCGGGAAGGTCTGTTCGTCGCGGATGCCGAGGAACACCAGCGCGGTGAGGCGTTTCGGGTCGGTGCGCAGCTGCTCGACGTTCACCCGCTCGCGCTGCAGCGTCTCGCGCACGAAGCGGCCGTTGTGCTCGTCACCGACGCAGCTGATCAGGCCGGCGCGCAGGCCCAGCCGCGACGCGCCGATGGCGGTGTTGGTGGGCGAGCCGCCAACGTACTTGGCGAAGGTCTGCATGTCCTCCAGCCGGCCGCCGATCTGCTCGCCGTACAGGTCGACTGCAGCGCGGCCGATGCAGACCACGTCCAGCGCATCGCCGCCGCGCGCGGCGGTGCCGTGGTTCATCGGCGGCCCCCGTTCGAACGGCCACGCGGTGCCGCGGCCTTCGAGGCACGCTTCGGTGGCTTCTGCAGCAGCTTCTGCCCGGCGCGAACGACCAGCGCCTGTGCCAGGCACAGCGGCGCCACCAGCGAGCGGAACGCAGCACCGGGGCCCTGACCGAGCTCGAAGCAGACGCGCGCGGAGGCGCGCAGCGGCGACAAGGCGTCGTCGGTGATGGCCACCACGTCCAGACCCCGTCCGTTCGCACCGGCAGCGGCCTCGATGACCTGCGGCGAATAGTTCTTGAAGCTCGCGACGACCAGCAACTCCCCGGCGTCGATCTGCCGCAGCGACTCGGCCAGCATGCCGCCGATGCCGTCGAGCATCTGCACCTTCAGGTCGAGCTGGCCCAGCGCGTAGGCCAGGTAGGCGGCCACCGGAAACGCACGGCGCTGCGCCAGCACATGCACTCGGCCGGCGCGGCGGATCAGCTCGGCGGCGGCATCGAGATCGGCCGAGCGCACGTTGTGCTGCAGTTGCCGCAGGTCGTCGACCCCCTCCTCGATGAACTGATGCAGCACTCCGTCGGACCGCTCGACGCGTGCCGGCATTGCGCCGATGCGCTCGCGGTACGAGCCGGCGCGGTGCAGCAGCCGCGCCTGGAACACCTGCTGCAGCTCGCTGAAGCCGGCGTAGCCGACGGCGTTGGCAAAGCGCACCAGCGCCGACGGCTGCACCGACGCCGCCTCGGCCACGCTGGCCGCGGTGCCGAGCGCGAACTCGTCCGGGTGCTCCAGCACGTACTGCGCGATCAGCCGCTGTTGCGGCGAGAGCCTGGCGTAGGCCTCGTTGACGGCCGCCGTGAAGGCCTCGAAGTCGGGGGTCGCGGTGTCCATGACGAGTGCATTAGAACAAACGTGCTTGACAGTTGCAACACGAGAATGGACATTCTCTGTGTCGACGCCCGTCGACGCCACGCCTTCATGCCCGCGCTTTCCGCCCCCACCCCTGTCGTGACGGCACCGATGCTGGTGACGCTGCTGCTGCTGGCCTCGACGCCGCTGTGGCTCGCGCAGGTCGGCCTCTATCAGTACCTCGCGGTGGAAATCGTCATCTGGATGATCTTCGCGCTCGCGCACAACCTGCTGCTCGGGCAGAGCGGCCTGCCCTCGTTCGGCCACGGCGCCTACTTCGGTATCGGCGCCTATGCGTTCGGCCTGCTGCAGCAGCGCGCCGGCGCCGACCTGCTGGCCGGGCTGGCCGGCGCGCTGCTGGTGGCTGCCGTGGTGGGCGCGGTGGTGGCGGGCTTCATCTCGCACCGGCGCGGCATTTACTACGCGCTGCTGACCATCGCCTTCGGCCAGGTGATGTGGTTCGTCGCCATCAAGTGGCACTCGGTCACCGGCGGCGAGGACGGGCTGCTGAAGATCCAGCGCCCGCCGTTGAAGCTGCCCGGGCTCGAGATCGCACTGACCAGCAACGAGGCCCTCTTCTACTTCGTGCTCGCGGTCTTCGCGCTGGTGCTCGTCGGCCTGTGGCGGCTGATCCACTCGCCTTACGGCCGCGTGCTGCGCGCCATCAAGCAGAACGAGTTGCGCGCCAGCTTCGTCGGCTACGACGTGTGGCGCTACAAGTGGTCGGCCTTCGTGCTGTCGGCGGGCCTGTCGGGGCTGGCCGGTGCGCTGTTCGCGATGGCGCAGCAGTCCGCCTACCCGAACGTGATGAGCCTGCACAACTCGGGCTTCGTCGTGATGATGGTGCTGATCGGCGGTGGCCTGGTCAGCTTCTGGGGCCCGGTGATCGGCGCACTGGTCTTCATCCTGGCGCGCGACCTGCTGGGCGCCTACACCGAAGCCTGGTTGCTCTGGTACGGCCTCTTGTTCATGGCGATCGTGCTGTTCCGTCCCGACGGCATCGCGGGCGCCTGGCAGGCTTGGCGGCAACGCGTGGCGGCACGCGCCGCCGCGCCGGCGCCTGCAGCCACGCCGCCGAGAGAGGCTTGACGCGATGGCCCTCTTCGAAGCCCGCGAACTGCACAAGCGCTTCGGCAGCCAGGTCGTGCTGCAGGATGTCTCGCTGCACGTCGACGAGGGCGAACTGTGCGGGATCATGGGGCCCAACGGGGCCGGCAAGACCACCTGCTTCAACGTGCTGACCGGCCGCTACAGGCCCGACCGCGGCGAGGTGTTCTTCGACGGGCGTTCGATCGGCGGCCGCTCGCCGCGCGGGATCGCCCGCCTCGGCATCTCGCGCTCGTTCCAGGTCATGAACCTGTTCGACGAGTACAGCGCCATCGACAACATCGTCATCGCATTGCCGCAGGTGCGCGAGCGCGGCTGGTCGATGTGGCGCGACCTGGCGCGCCAGCACTCCGCCTACGACGAGGCAGCCGCGCTGCTGGCCCGTGTCGGCCTGGCCGGCAAGGAGCGGGTCGCGTCGCGCCGCCTGTCGTACGGCGAGCGCCGCGCGCTGGAGATCGGCGTCGCGCTGGCCGCCCGCCCACGCCTGCTGTTCCTCGACGAGCCCACCGCCGGCCTGGGCATCGAAGGCACGGCCCGGCTGTTCGAACTGGTCGAGTCGCTGAAGCGCCAGCTGAGCATGGTGATCATCGAACACGACATGCGATTTCTCTTCCGCCTTGCCGACCGCATCTCGGTGATCCACTGGGGCCAGGTGATCGCCGAAGGCACACCGGCCGCGCTGCGCGAGAACCCCTGGGTGCAGCGCTCGAGCCTGGGGCAGACGTGAACGCCGCCAAGACCCTCGCCGAGGGCCCGGCGGCAGCGGCCGCGACGATGCCTTTGCTGCAGGTCGACGACCTGCACACCTTCTACGGCGAGACCCAGGTGCTGTTCGGCGCCAGCCTGCAGGTGGCCGCGGGTGAAGTGCTGGCACTGCTCGGACCCAACGGCGCCGGCAAGACCACCACGCTGCGATCCATCCTCGGCCTGACGCCGCCGGCGCGCGGCCGGGTGCGCTTCGACGGCCACGACGTGACATGCCTGCCCACACATCGGATCGCGGCCCGGGGCGTCGGATGGGTGCCCGACGACCGGCGTGTCTTTCCGACGCTGACGGTGGCGCGCAACCTGTCCATCGCACGCAAGGCCACGCGCTTCCGCGCCTGGACACTCGCCGAGTGTTTCGGCATCTTCTCGGCGCTGGAGTACCTGATGCACCGCGAGTGCGAGAACCTGTCGGGCGGCGAGATGCAGATGGTGGCCATCTCGCGTGTGCTGCTCGGCGCGCCGGGGCTGGTGCTGCTCGACGAGCCCAGCCAGGGCTTGGCTCCGAAAGTCGTGCAGGACGTCATTGCCACCGTGCGGCGCCTGAAGTCCGAAGGTGTGGCAGTGCTGCTGGTGGAGCAGAACGTGGCCTGCGCGCTCAGCGTGGCCGACCGCGTCTGCATGATGCAGGGCGGGCGCATCGTGCACGAGTGCCCGGCGCAGGCGCTGAGCGACGACGCGGCGTTGCGACGCCGCTGGCTGGGGATCTGAATGGCCACGCCGCTGCTGCACGTCGACGGCTTGGTCAAACGCTACACGCGCGGCTGGCTGCAGCGCGAAACGAGCTTCGAGCTGCAGGCCGACCTGCGCATCGACGGCCCCGGCATCGTCGGCGTGATGGGTGCCAACGGCGCCGGCAAGACCACGCTGTTCGAGCTGATCACCGGCGGCAACGCGCCCACTCAGGGCTGCGTGCGCGTGGCCGGCCAGGACATCCACCGCGTGCGTTACGCGCAGCGCGGCCAGCTCGCGCTGCACTATCACCAGTCGTACCAGTTGCGACGCTTCCACCGCACGCGTCCGAACTTCATGCTCGAACAAGCCCTGTCGCGGCGCGCCGCCGTCCATCTGTTCGACGAGCCGCAGTTCAACACGCAGGACGGCTACATCGGCTTCATGCTGGCGTTCTTCCAGCGCCTGCGCGGCGAAGGCAAGCTGGTGTTCCTGTGCCTGCACCCGAACGAGCCGGTGCACCTGCAGATCCTCGCCGAGACCTGCGACCGCTTCTTCTTCGTGCAGAAGGACGCGGCCCGGGTCAGCCGGCTGCAGTCGGCAGAGGCGATGGACGAGCTGCTGGCGCTTCCCGGTGTCGCCGGCTACCTCGGGGGCCTGGTCGACGCGGCGCCTGCGGGTTCATGCCGATCGGCCCCGCCGGACGGATCCAGCGCGATCGGCAGGGGTACAGGCTCCGGCACTCGTTGGCCGGAATCTGACATGCCGCAACGGCATAGCAGATAGCGGGGTCAGGCACTCGCCAAAGCAAGTCGCCGTCGCGACAATGCGCCGCCCGCCGCCGTTGCGCGGTGCCCGCCTGCCTGGAGACACACCGATGATCAAAAGAGCACGCCTTGCCCTTGCCGCGGTCGCGGCCGCCGCCGCCGTTCCGGCGCTGGCGCAGGAAGTGACGCTGAAGTTCCACCACATCTGGCCACCGGCGGCGATGGCGCCGGTGCGCGTGATCGGCCCCTGGTGCGAAAAGGTCGCCGCCGAGTCGGCCAACCGCATCAAGTGCCAGATGCTGCCGGCGATGTCCGGCGGCGGCACGCCGCCGCAGCTGGTCGACCGCGTGAAGGATGGCGTCGACGACCTCGTGATCACGCTGCCGGGCTACACCGCCGGCCGCTTCCCGGCGATGGAAGTGTTCGAGCTGCCGTTCATGACCAACAGCGCCGAGGTGGCTGCTGCTGCGGCCTGGGAGTATCTGCAGAAGAACGCCACCAAGGAGTTCCCGGGCACCAAGATCCTCGCCACCTGGGTGCACGACGAAGGCTACGTGCACACCGCCAGCAAGCAGATCAAGACGCTCGACGACTTCAAGGGCCTGAAGATGCGCGCGCCGACGCGCCAGACCAACAAGCTGCTCGCCAAGCTCGGTGCCACGCCGGTGGGCATGCCGGTGCCGGCGGTGGCCGACGCGCTGAGCAAGGGCACGATCGACGGCTTCGCGCTGCCGTGGGAAGTCATCCCCGCCTTCAAGCTGCACGAGATGACGAAGTTCCACACCCAGACCGACCCGTCGCGCCCGGCGCTCTACAGCGCCGGCTTCATCTTCGCGATGAACCAGGCCAAGTACGACGGCCTGCCGGCCGACCTTAAGAAGGTGATCGACAACAACAGCGGCGCCGCGCTGTCGCGCCAGATCGGCAAGATCTGGGACGAGAGCCAGGCCCCGGGCCGCAAGGCGGCGCAGGACCGCGGCAACACGATCATCACCCTCTCGGCCGCCGAGACCGACAACTGGATCAAGGCCTCGGCCCCCATCTACGACGAGTGGGTGGCCGACATGGACAAGCGCGGCCTCAACGGCAAGGCGCTGCTGCAGGACGCCCGCGACCTGCTCGCCAAGCACCGGAAGTAACTTCCTCGCGCCGGTGGCAGGACGCCGCCGGCGCTTGCGCTCGATGCACACCCTGCTGCGCCGCGTGGCGCTCGTCTTTGCGCTCGCCGGTTCGGCCGTGGCGCTTGCTACCGGGCTGATGACGGTGGTCAGCGTCGTCGGGCGCTCCGGGTTTCGCTCCCCGATCCCGGGTGATGTCGAGCTGACGCAGTTCGGCATCGCGCTCGCGATCTCGCTCGGGCTGGCCTGGTGCCAGCTGCACGGCGGCAACATCATCGTCGACTTCTTCACCCAGCGTGTGCGCGAGCGCAGCCGGCGCCGGCTCGACGGCATCGGCGCGCTGCTGATGGCCGCGATGTGCTCGCTGCTGGCCTGGCGCACCGCGGTCGGCGCGATGGCGGTTCGCGACGCCAACGAGACATCGATGATCCTCGCGTTGCCGATGTGGTGGGTGTACGTCTCGCTCGCGCCCGGGCTCGGTCTGGCGGCCGTGGTGGCGCTGGTGCAGGCGCACCTGCACTTCGCCGGGCGCTCGCTCGGCGAGTTGGCGGGGACGGCTCCGCCATGAGGCCGATCCGGCAATCCCTGCCCAAAGCTTCGAAGGCGCAGTGATGACGCCAACCGCGATCGGCCTGGCGATGTTCGGCGCAATGCTGGTGCTGATGGCGCTGCGTGTGCCGATCGCGGCCGCGATGTTCGTTCCCGGCGCGGTCGGCTACTGGGCCATGAGCGGGGAAGCATCGCTGCTGAACCTGCTGAAGGGCAGCGCCGTCGCACGGTTGACGGTCTACGACCTGTCGGTGATCCCGCTCTTCCTGCTGATGGGGCAGTTTGCCACCCAGGGTGGGCTCAGCCGCGCGCTGTACCAGGCGGCGGCGGCCTTCGTCGGGCACATCCGCGGCGGGCTCGGCATGGCGTCAGTGCTCTCCGCCGGCGCCTTCGGCGCGGTGTGCGGCTCGTCGGTGGCGACCGCGGCGACGATCACCCAGGTGGCCTTCCCGGAGATGCGCGCACATGGCTACTCCGGCCGCCTGGCCACTGCCACGCTGGCAACCGGCGGAACGCTCGGCATCCTGATCCCGCCGTCGGTGCCGCTGGTCGTTTACGCCATCCTCACCGAGCAGAACATCGCCAAGCTGTTCGCGGCTGCGATGGTGCCCGGCATCCTCGCGATGCTCGGCTACCTGGGGGTGATCACCATCGTATGCCGGCTGCAGCCGCACCTGGCGCCACCGAGCGAACCGCTGGCCTGGCACGAACGCTGGCGCGCGCTGGCCGGGGTGTGGCCGATCGCGGTGATCTTCGTGATCGTCTTCGGCGGCATCTACGGCGGCGTGTTCTCGCCCACCGAGGGCGCCGCCGTCGGTGCGGTGGCCACGCTGATCGCCGGCGTCCTGCGCCGCGAACTCGACTGGGCGGGCGTGCGGCGCGGCCTGGCGGGCACCGCCGAGACGAGCGCGATGGTGTTCATGATCTTCCTCGGCGCCGACATGATGAACGCCTCGCTGGCGCTGACCGCGATGCCGGCGGCGCTGGCAGGATGGGTCGGCAACTTGTCGGTGCCGCCGCTGACGATCGTCGCCGCGGTGTTGCTGTTCTACGTCGTGCTCGGCTGTGTGATGGACGAGCTGTCGATGCTGCTGCTGACGATTCCGGTGATCTTCCCCGCCGTGATGGCGCTGCCGATCCTCGGCCTCGGGCCCGAGGCAAAGGCGCTGTGGTTCGGCATCCTGGTTCTGATGACGGTGGGCATCGGGCTCGTCGCGCCGCCGGTGGGCCTCAACGTCTACGTCGTCAACAACCTCGCGCGCGACGTGCCGATGATCGAAACCTACAAGGGCGTGTTCCCGTTCCTGGCCTGGGACGTGCTGCGTGTGGCGCTGCTGCTCGCTTTCCCGGCGATCACGCTGTGGCTGGTGGGCGTGCTCTTCAGCCGGTGATGCTCCACCTTGATCCGGGGTGGTCGGGCTCGGGATCCGGCTCTGCCGGTCCCGAACGCTCTCCCACGGGGGACCGGCCCGCAGGGCCGTAGGGGGCCAGGTTCGGGATCCGGCTCTGCCGGTCCCGAACGCTCCCCCACGGGGGACCGGCCCGCAGGGCCGTAGGGGGCCAGGTTCGGGATCCGGCTCTGCCGGTCCCGAACGCTCCCCCATGGGGGGACCGGCCCGAAGGGCCGTAGGGGGGGCCAGGTTCGGGATCCGGCTCTGCCGGTCCCGAACGCTCCCCCATGGGGGGACCGGCCCGCAGGGCCGTAGGGGGCCAGGTTCGGGATCCGGCTCTGCCGGTCCCGAACGCTCCCCCATGGGGGGACCGGCCCGCAGGGCCTTAGGGGGCCAGCTCAGCCGCCGATCACGATGTCGTTGCGAACGCCGGCGACGCCGGAGATGCCACGCGCCAGCTGGCCGGCGTGGATCTTCTCGTCGACGTTGCGTGCGACGCCGGAGAGCTGCACGACGCCGCGGTAGGTCTCGACCTTGATCGCCAGCGCGCTGACGCGCGGGTCCTCGGCGAACTTGGCCTTCACACGGGTGGTCAGCGTGGTGTCGTCGATGTACGAGCCGACGGTCTGCTGGTCGCGAACGACGGTGCAGCCGGTGGCGAACAGCATGGCGACGGCGGTGAAGGCGGCGGTGACGAGTTGACGGGCTTGCATGTTTCTTCGCTCCTTGCTGGTGTCTTCGGGGCAGGTGGTCAGACGGTGATCAGCGTCTCGCCGGAGACGCGCACCCGCGTGCCGACCGCGAGGTCGCCGAGGTGGCTGCGCTGGAAGCTGCGCACCGCACCGTCGTCCAGGCGCACCTGGACGCGGTAGCCGACGACGGTGCGGCTGCGCTCCTTCTCGACGCGGTGGCCGACCACCGCGCCGCCGACGGCGCCGGCGGCGGTGGCCACCTTGCGGCCGTCACCGCCGCCGATCTGGTTGCCGACCGCGGCACCGAGCAGGCCACCGACCACTGCGCCGGCACCGGAGGGCTCGGCGGTGCGGGTCAGCGTCTCGATCGCGGTGACGACGCCGGTGGGGGTGGCGACCGCGGGCGCGGGCCTGGCGGGGGCTGCAGCCGGTCGTGCCGACTGCGGCACCGCTGCCTTCGCGGTGGCGCTCGCGGCCTCGCCTTCGGGGCCGCAGGCGGCCAGCGTGAAGGCGCATGCGGCTGCGGCGGCGGCCACCAGCGGTGCGCTCCAGGTTCGGGGGGAGGGGCTCATGGTTCTCGCTCCTTCTCTTGCGTTGACATCGGCCGGCGGGTCGCGCCGGCCGTGAAGTCACTGTAGGGAGCGCAGACGCCGCGGACGATCGGCCGCGGCCGTGCGTCGCTGTAGGACGGCAGGCCGTTCAGCCGCCGGACGAAGCCGGCAGCCAGGCCGTGATCGTGGTGCCGTCGCCCGGGGCCGATCGCAGCCCGAGCCGGCCGCGGTGCGACTGCACCCGGAAACGCATTCCCGCCAGGCCATGGGCGCCGGCGGTGGCGGTTTCGGGGTCGAATCCGCCGCCGTCGTCGTGCACCGCGACCGTGGTGCCGCCTTCCTGATCGGCCACCGTCACCTGCACGCGGCGGGCACCTGCATGTTTGGCGACATTGGTCAGCGACTCCTGCACCAGGCGGTAGACGGTGAGCGCGGCGGCGGAATCGAGCGGCCCGGGCGCGGCGTGGCAGTCGACCGCGATCTCGCTGCGCTCGGCGAACTCACGGCACAGGATCTCGAGCGCCGCCGCGAGCCCGAGTTGGGCGAGCGCGCTCGGGTGCAGGTCTTCGATGATGCGGCGCTTCAACGCAATGCCGGCGTCGAGCGCCTGCGCGATCTGTCCCGCGGGTTCGGCAGCCTCCGCCGGCGAGGTGTCGAGCCGGTGGCGCAGGCGGGCGAGATCGAGCTTGGCGGCGGTCAGCAGCCCGCCGAGTTCGTCGTGAAGCTCGCGGGCGAGCCGTTCGCGTTCGTCCTCGCGTGCCGTTTGCAGGTGGGTGGCGACCTGTCGCAGCTCCTGCGTACGCCGCTCGACCTCGACTTCGAGCCGGTCGCGCTCGGCCTGCAGCGCCGCGGCGCGCTCGGCGCGTTCGCGGGCGAGGTGGCGCGCCTGGCGGACGAGCGTGAACCAGGCCGCCAGCGCCGCCGCCACCAGCACCAGCGTGCCGACGCGGCTGGTGAGCAGCGTGCGGTCGAGGATGCGGCGCGTCTCGGCCAGCAGCACCGTCTCGCGGCGGCCGACCTCGGCGGCCAGCGCGTCGATCTGCGCCATCTGCTCGCGGCCGATGTCGGTCAGCAGCAGCTCGCGCGTGGCGTCGATCTTGCCCTGCTCGAAGAGCGCGAGCGTGGTCTCCAGCTCCGACATCTTCTTGCGTGCCAGCTCCTCGAGCTGCAACGCCTCGCGCTTGCGGTCGGGCGCCTCGCCATAGGCGGCGGCGATCTGGCCGAGCGATTCCTCGAAGGCCGCCAGCGAGGCGACATACGGATCCTTGTATTGCGGCCGCGCGGTCAACAGGTAGCCGCGCTGGCCGGCCTCGGCGGCGAGCATCACGCGCTGAAGCCGGCTGACCTCGGCTCTCAGCGTCAGGCTGGCCTCGCGTTCGGCCAGCACCGCGAGCGCGCGCCGGTAGCCGACCTCGCTGACCCCGACGATCGCCGCCGCCAGTGCCACGGCCAAGCCCAGCACCAGCGGCCGTCCCCAGGCGCGGTCTCGCCAGGCTGCGCCGCGCTCGCCCGTCACGACGCTCCCCTACACTCGTCGCCCATGCGAGCGGAGGCTACATGATCCGGGTCGGCATCGTCGACGACCACGCGGTCGTGCGTGCCGGGCTGCGCCAGTTCCTTGCCGACCACCATGACCTCGAGGTCGCGGGCGAGGCGGCCAGCGGCGCCGAGGCACTGGAGCTGGTGCGCGGCGACCGCGTCGACGTGCTGTTGATGGACCTCTCGATGCCCGGTCAGACCGGCCTCGAAGCGCTCGCCGCGATCAAGGCGCGCCGGCCCGACCTGCCGGTCCTCATCCTCAGCGGCTTCCCGGAGGCGCAGTACGCGACGACGCTGCTGCGCCAGGGCGCCGCCGGCTACCTGAACAAGGAGTGCGACCCGGCCGAGATCGTCGCCGCGATCCGCACCGTGGCCTCCGGCCGGCGCCACATCACGCCGGCGGTGGCCGAGCTGCTGGCCAACGGGCTGGCCGGCGGCGAGAAGCCGCCCCACGAAGGGCTGTCCGAGCGCGAGCTGCAGGTCTTCCTGCGGCTGGCACGCGGCGAGACCGTGGGCCACATCGCCGAGACGATGCACCTGAGCGTGAAGACCGTCAGCACCTACCGTACCCGCGTGCTCACCAAGCTGGCTCTGCAAACCAACAGCGAGCTGACCTACTACGCGATGAAGGCGGGGCTGATCCAGTAGCGCTCCGCAAGAACCCACCGGCCCGCAACCCCGAGCTGCCGCCGCCGGATGGGGTTTCCACGGAGGGCCGGCCACACGCCGAAGATGGCGGTTAGAGTGCCCGCGCGGGGAGGGCAGGGCGTTGGCGCAGACCGATCGCTTGTACAAGCTCAAGCAGTGGCTCGACGCCGGCCGCTGTCTGACGCCGGCGTTCCTGCAGCACGAGCTCGAGGTCTCGCTGTCCACCGTCAAACGCGACCTCGCGCTCGTCCGCGACCGCCTGAACGCGCCGCTGGTGCACGACAAGTCCGCAGGCGGGTGGCGCCTGGACCGCGGCCAGGCGTTGCCCGGCACCCAGTACGAGCTGCCTGGCATGTGGTTCAGCGCCGAGGAGATCCACGCGCTGCTGACCATGCAGCACCTGCTGGCGAACCTCGACACCGGCGGCCTGCTCGGCTCGCACATCGAGCCACTCATGGCGCGCCTGGCGAAGATCCTCGGCAGCGGCATGCCGCCCAAGGCCGACGTGGCGCGGCGCATCCGCGTGCAGACCGTGGGCGCGCGAAGGGTGCACCTGCCGCACTTCCAGGCGGTGGGCAGCGCGCTGCTGCGCCGGCAGCGCCTGGTCATCCACTACCGCGGCCGCACGCGGGCCGACGCCACCGAGCGCGAAGTCTCGCCGCAGCGCCTGGTGCACTACCGCGACAACTGGTACCTCGATGCGTGGTGCCACTGGCGGCGGGCGCTGCGCAGCTTCAGCGTCGATGCGATCGCCAGCGTGCGCGTGCTCGACACCAAGGCCCTCGACGTCGACGACGCCGAGCTCGACGCCGTGCTCGGCGCCGGCTACGGCATCTTCGCCGGGCGCGAGGTGCGCTGGGCGACGCTGCGCTTCAGCCCCGAGCGCGCACGCTGGGTCGCAGCCGAACGCTGGCACCCCGACCAGCATGGGCGCTGGGACGCCGACGGGCGCTGGGTGCTGAGCCTGCCGTTCGCCGACCCGCGCGAGCTGGTGATGGACATCCTGCGGCACGTGCCGGAGGTGGAGGTGATCGGGCCGGAGGAGCTCAACAAGGAAGTGCTTCGCCGGCTGCAGGCGGGCATCGCGGCATGCGGCGCACTGGACGAATGAACAGCCGCCGGTGCATGTCCAGGGTCACGGCCTGAGCCTGAACCACGGCAGGATCGACGATGAGAACCCCAGACCGCAACACCGCATGACGGAAGCCAACTACATCGGGCTCTTCTCCGCTGCATTCGGCTCTCCGACGGCCGTGCCGTTCGAGTACCAGCGCAGGCTCGCGGCAGAGCCCTGGCCCGACCTCCTGGAGGTTCCCACCGGCCTCGGGAAGACGGCCGCCGTCGTGCTCGGGTGGCTGTGCAAGCGTGGCTGGTGCGCTGGCGGTCGAAACATCGCACCGGACGCCGAGACGCCGCGCCGGCTCGTCTATTGCCTGCCGATGCGCGTGCTGGTGGAGCAGACGACCGAGAACGTGCGCGCCTGGCTCGCGCAACTCGGCATCGAAGGCCGGCCCGGCGAAGGGCGCGTGTCGGTGCACGTGCTGATGGGCGGCGCGGAGGACCTGCGCGAAGCGAGCTGGGCCGAGCACCCCGAGGAGGACATGATCCTGATCGGCACGCAGGACATGCTCCTGTCCCGGGCATTGATGCGCGGCTACGGCATGAGCCGATACCACTGGCCGGTGCACTTCGCGCTGCTGCACAACGACTGCCTGTGGGCGTTCGACGAGGTCCAGTTGATGGGGGCGGGCCTGGCAACCTCGACGCAGCTCGAGGCCTTCCGCCGGAGCTTCGCGTTGGGCAAGGGCAGCCGCTCGCTGTGGCTTTCAGCCACCATGAATCGCAGTTGGTTCGCGACGGTGGACATGAAGCCGCACCTGCCCACACTGACAAGCCTCGGCATCGGCGCGGACGACAGGGTTCAAGCAGCGGCTCGGCTGGCGGCCGCGAAGGCGCTGGCGCGGGCCGACGTGGCGCTAACGAAGGAGGCCACGAACAAGGCTGGTGCAGATGCCTATCTCGACGCCCTTGCCGCACTGGTGCTCCAGAGCCACGACGAACAAGCGCAGACGCTGGTCATCGTCAATCGCGTCGATCGCGCGCAGCAGCTGTTCCGCCGCCTGCGCGCCCAGAGGCCAGGCCGGCCGGACCTGCTGGTTCATGCCCGCTTCCGCGCCGCGGAGCGTGCCGCACAGGCGGGAGCGCTGCGCGAGGGGACGACGGGCGACCGGATCGTCGTCGCCACCCAGGCCGTCGAGGCGGGCGTCGACATCTCGTCGAAGGTGCTGGTCACCGAACTGGCACCCTGGGCGTCCCTGGTGCAACGGTTCGGCCGCTGCAACCGCTACGGTGAGCACAACGAGCGCGGCGCGCACATCCTCTGGGTGGACATCGAGGACGGCGCCGATGCCAAGCCCTACGCCGCGGAGATGCTGAGCCTTGCGCGTGCCAAGCTGCAGGGCTTGTCCAGCGCCAGCGCACGCGATCTGCCGGCTACCGACGATGCTCGCCCAGTGACCGCCGTGCTGCGCCGCAAGGACTTGCTGGACCTGTTCAACACGGACCCTGACCTGTCCGGCTTCGACGTCGATGTCTCGGACTACATCCGCGACAGCGACACGCCGGGCGTGCAGATCTTCTGGCGCGCATTCGCCGAAGACCCCAACGAGCCGGAACCCCAGGGCCAACCGGCTCGCGCAGAGCTGTGCCCCGCGTCACTCGGCCAGGCAGCGGCCTTCGCCAAGCGCAAGGATGTGAGCCTGTGGCAATGGGACACCCTCGACCGCCGGTGGACCCGGCTGGCGCCCGGCCGCCAGCCGCGCCCGGGCATGACCCTGCTGGCCCGTGCCGCAGACGGAGGCTACGACGGGACCGTCGGATTCGATCCGGACCACCGGAAGCCTCCTGTACCCACGCTCGAGCCGTCGGCTTCGCTGAACACGGAGGACTACACCGAAGACTGGCGCTCCGTACAGACGAAGCCGGTGGCGCTGGCCGATCACCTCAGTCACGTCGCGCGGCATGCCGAGGCACTGTGCGCCGCGTTGGGCGAGACCGCCGGTCGGGCCAGCGTCATTCGCGCGGGCCGCTGGCACGACGTCGGCAAGGCGCACCCTGTGTTCGACCGGACGATGCACGCCTGCGAAGGTGCCCCGGTGGGCTTTCTCGCCAAGTCACCCTGCAAGGCCCGCCACGGCCGGAGGTTCTTCCGCCACGAACTCGCCTCCATGCTCGCTTGGCTGGCGCAGCACGATGGCACGCCGGAGGGCGACCTCATCGCCTACCTGATCCTCGCTCACCACGGCAAGGTGCGCACGAGCCTGCGCGCCATGCCCACGGAAGAGGCGGGCCAGGGCGTGAAGCGCTTCGCCCGTGGCGTGTGGGAAGGCGATACCCTGCCGGCGCTGGAGTTCGACGGCGAGCGCAGCACCGAGACACGCCTGAAGCTGGCCTTGATGGAGATCGGCCTTGGAGAGCAGGGGCCGTCCTGGGCCGAGCGAAGCCTGAAGCTGCTGGAAGAGCATGGTCCCTTCCGTCTCGCGTGGCTGGAGACGCTGGTGCGGCTGGCCGACTGGCGTGCGAGCCGCGACGAGCAACTTGCCAACGAAGAGGGAGCACAGAAGAATGCCGGCCATGACCTGGATCGCCGCCATCCGCCAATGGCGCCTGCTGACCCCCGAGCAGCAGCGGCAGATTCGCCTGCGCCGCCTGCCGACGAAGGTGGCGCGGAGCATGGCCTTCGAGGGCGAGCCGGTGGACCTGCGGATGCTGGAAGCCGAACTCGCCCGCCTCACGCGGCCACCCGGCACCTCGAAACCGCCCTCGGTGTCCTGAGCTACGCGGAGCTCGCGCCGCACCTGGCGCGGCGCGTCGAGGCAGCACAACTCGCCGTCGATGAAGGCGAGTTCGACGCGCACCCGATCTCCGAAGACCTGCTGCTGGAGTTGCACCGCCGCATCTGCGGCGACCTCACCCCGGCCTTCGCGGGACGCTGGCGCGCCACCGATGTGGTCGTCGGCACCCACGAGCCACCGCCGGCGCATCAGGTGGTGCAGCAGATGCGCGAGTACATGCGCGATCTCGCCGCACGCCTGGCGCACCTTCCGGCCGAGCCCGACGACCTGTGGCTGGAAGCCCTGGCGTTCGCCGAGGGGCGCCTGCTCAGCATCCACCCGTTCGCCGACTTCAACGGCCGCGTCACCCGCGTCTTCGTCAACTGGCTGACTCGGCACCTCCACTTGCCCGACGTCGACCCGACACCGGACGATGGAGAGGCCACCGAGCGCTATCTCGACGCACTGCGCGCCGGCGATCGGCGCCAGTGGCAGCCGCTCATGGCTGTCTGGCGCGAGCGCTTCGAGAAGGGGCCGGGTCGATGAACGAAATCATCCTGGCTGGGTGCACGCCGACCCCGTTGGCGAACTACCTCAAGGCGCTCGGCGTCCTCCGCCTTCTCGGGTCCAAGCACTCGACAACGCGCGGCTGCTGGCGCGGTGACCGGTTCGTACTGCAGACGAGCCTCGAAATGTGCGGGGTCCTCGAGTACTTTCTCGAAGACTACGAGCCCACGCCCGTGATGGCTCCCTGGAATGGCGGCAGCGGCTTCTACGCAAAGGACAACAAGGACGCGCTGCGATCCCTCTGCGAAAGCACCAGCCCGAGGCTTGCCGCCTATCGCCAGTGCCTGGTCCTGGCGGAAGAAGCGCTTGCACCCTTCAGCCGCGACGAAAGCCCGAAGGGCGAGGACAAGGCGCGCCTGCTCTTGAGCCTACGCAGCTCGCTGCCGGAGTCCGCGCTGGGCTGGTTCGACGCTTCGGTCCTGCTGTCTGCCAGCGCGCCTCAGTATCCGCCGCTGCTGGGAACGGGCGGCAACGACGGCCGCCTGGACTTCACCAACAACTTCATGCAGCGCCTGGGCGACGTCTCGAGCCTGACCGGTGGACTCCCGCCGCCCATGTCACGTGAGTGGCTCGGGATGGCGCTGTTCTCAGCCACGAGCTCCGCCCTGGTCAAGAGGGCCGTCGGGCAGTTCTCGCCTGGGCAGGCCGGCGGCCCGAATGCCGCGACGGGCTTCGAGGCAGACGCTGCCATCAATCCCTGGGACTTCGTGCTGATGATCGAAGGCGCCCTGATGTTCGCCGCCGCCGCCGTGCGCCGCAATGCCGACGATCCCTTCGGCGTCTTGAGCTACCCCTTCACGGTTCGTGCCGTCGGCGCCGGTGCGGGTAGCCTTGGCGAGGGTGACGCTGCCAGTTCGCGCGGTGAACTATGGCTGCCGATATGGCGGCAGCCTGCGTCTCACACCGAGGTTCGCGCCTTGTTGTCCGAGGGGCGGGTCGCACTGGGGAAGAAGCCCGCGCGCGATGCGCTGGACTTCGCCCGCGCCCTGCACCGACTTGGCGGCTACCGCGGTGTGCAGGGCTTTCAGCGCTTCGCCCTTGTGATGCGCGCCGGCAAGGCCTACTTGGCAGCGCCGCTCGCCCGCGTCAATGTCAGCGAGGCGCCCCACGCGGACCTGCTCCACGATCTCGACCAAAGCAACTGGCTCGAGCGCTTCCGGCAGTTTGCGCGGGGCGACAACACACCCCAGCGCTTCCTCGTCCTGCGCCGACAGCTCGAGGACCGCATCTTCGACCTGTCCGGCCGAGAACCCACCCCCGCCGAGATGCAGTCGATGCTCGTCCTGCTCGGAAGCATCCAGCATGCGCTGGCGGCGAGCAGCAAGGCGCGCGAAGCCGTGGCGCCCGTGCCGCGCCTGTCCGAGCGCTGGGTCAGTGCCGCCGACGACGGCACGCCCGAATTCCGCATCGCCCGGGCCCTGGCCGGCCTGCGGGGCACGGGTGATGCTCCGCTGCCGCTGCGTGCGCAGATCCATCCCGTGCAGCGGCAGTTCAACCAATGGATGACGCCCGATGCAGGCGAGACGGTGCGGGTCTGCGCCGGCCGCAAGGGCCGGTTGATCGCCGACATGGCGGCCTGGCTGGAGCGCCGTCTCTGGCTGATGGACAGGCTGGAGATGAGCGACAAGCCGCTGGCAAGCCCGGCCGGCGCGATGCTCGACGACGTGGCCGCCTTCCTCGAGAGCGACGCCATGGACGCACGCATCGCAGCGTTGTTGCCTGGCCTGAGCCTGTGCGAGATCCCGCCGGACACGGACCGCCAGGCCGGTGAAGGTACCGTGCCGGCCGCCTTCGGCCTGATGAAGCTGGCCCTGACCACCGACCGGGACCTGCGCAGCCTCGGCCGCCTGCAAGCGGGAGAACACCTGCCCGTGCCGGCCGGCATGCTCGCCGCACTGATGGCCGGCGACCGCGGAGGCCGGGCGGCAACGCTGGCCTGGCGCCGGCTGCGATCGAGCGGCCTCACGCCCGCGCTCCGCGCGCCATTGCCGACCCTCGCGGGCATCGATCCCGCGCGGGCCGCTGCGGCCCTGCTGATCCCGCTGCGCTGGGCGGCGACCGCTGCTGTCGCCCGCGCGCTGCTCGATGAACCCGAAGGCGCGGCACAAGACCGCGCTGCCACCGATCCCACCGTCGCTTGAACCGGAAGGCCACCCACCATGACGCTCGATCTCTCCGCCCTCGAAGGCGCGCCGCGCCTGCTGCTCGAAGCCCGGCTGGCGCCGCTGCAGGGCACGCGTTTCCAGCCCACCGGATTCCCGGAGATCGGTGCCGCGCAGTACGACGGCCCGGACGGCACGCCGATGCTGCTCGTCGAGTCCGCGCAAAGCATGGCAAACCGGCTGGAGGCCGTGTGCTGGGACAAGGTGGCCGACGACTGGGTCGAGCCGCTGCGCGGGCTGTCGGTGGTGAGGGTGAAAGACAAGGACGGGAAGCCGCTGACGAACTCGGTGCTGGAGGCGCATCGGGTCAACTCGGAGTACATCGCTCGCTCTCCCGACTTCGAGCAAGTCAAGAAGGCGATCGGCTACGAGAAGGGCCAACACTTCTCGCATCGCAAGCAGCTCGTACCGGCGCTCCTGAAGTACGACATCAACAGCCTGCTTCACGGAGTCTTTCTCGAAGAGGTGGCTGGGGTCATTCGCCTGCCACGAGCACTCTCATCCTTTGTCGAGGCGCGGGATGTGAAAGTCGCGGCGAGTGGCGGCGTGAAGGTGGGGCTCGATCCGGCGCTCAAGGAGGGCGAGGGTAATGTCATCTATCCCCGCGACGAATTCGTCGCCCCGGAGATCAGCGCCTTCTTCAACCTCGACCTTGCCCAGCTGCGCGGCTACGGCCTGCCCGACAACGCCTTTCGCCTGCTCGTCGCGCTGGCGCTGTTCAAGATCCAGTCCTTCCTGGCCACCGGCCTGCGCCTGAGAACAGCGTGCGACCTGGAATGCGCCGGCATCGACGTGAAGCGCCCGCAGGCCTTCGCGCTGCCCTCGCTGGGTGACCTCACCGGCGCGCTGCCCGGCCTTGTCGCACAGGCCAAAGGGGATGCGGACTTCCAGCAGATCACGGTGACCTACAAGAAGTGAGAACCATGCTCGCGCTGGCCTTCACCTTCCCCGGCGGCCGGTACCACGCCACGCCCTGGGAGCGCCACGTCAACGAAGGCGCGGTGGCCTGGCCGCCGGAGCCCTGGCGCATCCTGCGCGCCCTCGTCGCCACCTGGCACCACAAGGTAGCGCATGCCGGCAAGCATGCGCCGGCCACGCTGCATGCGCTGATCGAGGCGCTCGCCGAGGCCGTGCCCGAGTACCGGCTGCCGGCCGCCAGCCACAGCCACACGCGCCACTACATGCCGCAGGCCAAGGCCGGTGACACCTCGCTCGTGTTCGACGCCTTCGCCGCGGTGGGCAAGGACGATCCGCTGGCGGTCTGCTGGCCCGGCGTGAACCTGTCCGGCGAACAGACGGCGCTGCTCGACGACCTGCTCGCCGCCATGGGCTACCTGGGGCGCGCCGAGTCGTGGGTCGAGGCCCGCCGCATCGATGCGCCGCCCGAGGTGAACTGCCGGCCCGGCGTGGATGCCCTCGACAGCGAGACCGGCGAAGTCAAGGGTGAACTCGTGGCGCTCATCGCTGCGCTGCCGAAGGCCGAGTACGGCGCCCTGCGCGAGCGCTTCCTGGCTGACAAGAAGGCCGCCAAGCGCCTGGCCGGCACCTTGCCCGGCGACCTGCTTGGCGCGCTCTCGATCGACACCAGCGACCTGCGCAAGCAAGGCTGGAATCGCCCCCCGGCCGCACGCGCGGTGAGCTATGTGCGCCCCCTCGACGCGCTGCGACCGGTGCGGACGGTGCGCAAGGCGGTTCCCCGGGCAGCCACCACCGCGCAGTTCGTGCTGGAGGGCAAGCCGCTGCCCCGCGTCGAGGACAGCCTTCGCATCGGTGAACTCGCGCGCGCTGCGGTGATGAGCCAGGCGAAACGGCGCTTCGGCGAGCAGCAGGTTCCGCCCATCTTCTCGGGCCACGACCTGCCGGAGGGCAACCGCCACGGCCATGCCTTCTACCTGCCCTGGGATTCCGATGGCGATGGCCGCATCGACCGCCTGCTGCTGCACGTGCCACTCGGCATGGACACGCAGCAGCGCCGCGTCATCGAAGGCCTGAACCGCCTGTGGAGCCGGGACGGCGGCGAGTGGCCGCTGGCGCTCGAGCGCATCGGCGGCGCCAGCGGCTCAGCGCTTGGTGCGAGCTCCTCATGCTGGCAGTCGGTGACTCCCTATCTGCACCCATGGCACTGCAAGAAGGGGTTCGACGTGGCCGACCAGATCCGGCGCGAGTGCCGCGAGCGCGGCCTGCCCGAACCGGTCGAGCTCGAGCGATTGCCTGCCGTCGATGTGGGGCATCAGTCGCGCCGCCCCATCCAGTTCCAGCGCCTTCGCAGCCGGCGCGGCCTGAGTCAACCCGATCGCCTCGGGAGCTTCTGGCGACTGACCTTTGCGGAACCGATCGCGGGGCCGCTCGCACTCGGCTTTGCCTGCCACTATGGCCTGGGCCTGTTTGCGCCCCGGTGAGACGCCGAACCGTGACACAGGTGCCGGCACAGGCTCGGTGACAACGCCAAGTCGCCATGAACGAGGAGCTGCCGCCCATCGGCGCCGCCGTCGACAGTCCGACCGAAGGCCAACCCCCACTGCCCCTCGACGCCCCGCCCCTGCCCTCCGGCACCCCACTGCTGCCGGCGCGCATGGTCAACGAGTACGTCTACTGCCCGCGCCTGGCGTACCTGGAATGGGTGCAGGGCGAGTGGGCCGACTCGGCCGACACCGTGGAAGGCCGGCAGGTGCACCGGCGCGTGGACCGGCGCAGCGGCAAGCCGCCCTCGCCAGGCGCCAACGCCAACGCCAACGCCAACGCCGACACCGGGGCCGCCGACGCATCCGGCGCGTCCTCCGCCGGCGCCGCCGGCGCCGAGCCCGAACGCATCCACGTCCATTCGCTGGAGCTCTCGTCCGACAAGCTCGGCCTCGTCGCGAAGCTCGACCTCGCCGAGTTCGAAGGCCGGCGTGCCGTGCCCGTGGACTACAAGCGCGGCCGGCGTCCGCACGTGGCGCGCGGCGCCTACGAGCCCGAGCGCGTGCAGCTGTGCGTGCAGGCGCTGCTGCTGGAGGAGCACGGCTACGAGTCGCCCGAGGGCGTGCTGTACTTCGCCGCCTCGCGCGAGCGCGTGAAGGTCGAGTTCGACGCCGAGCTGCGCGAGGCCACGCGCCAGGCCGCCGCCGGGCTGCGCCTGATGGCGATGGGCGGCACGATGCCGCCGCCACTGGAAAACAGCCCCAAATGCCCGCGCTGTTCGCTGGCGGCCATCTGCCTGCCCGACGAGCTGCACTACCTGCGCACGCAGGAGACGCCGCCGCGCCCGCTGGCCGTGGGCCAGGCACCGGCGCTGCCGATGTACGTGCAGGCCCGCGGCGCCAAGGTGGCCAAGAAGGGCGACGTGCTCGAGGTGACGCTCGACGAGGAGAAGGTGGCCAGCGCCCGGCTGATGGACGTCTCGCAGCTCGTGCTGCAAGGCGGCGTGTACCTCACCGGCCCGGCGCTGCACGAGCTGATGGCGCGCGAGGTGCCCGTCACCTGGCTCTCGCACGGCGGCTGGTTCCTCGGGCACACGGTGGGCCTGGGGCACAAGAACGTCGAGCTGCGCACCGCGCAGTTCAGGGCCAGCTTCGACGCCCGCCACTGCCTGCAGCTGGCGCGCGACCTCGTCGCCGCGAAGATCCGCAACCAGCGCACGCTGCTGCGCCGCAACTGGAAGCGCGGCGAGATGCCCGAGCGGCTGCTGGCCGAGTTCCGCCACGACATCGACGCGGCCGAGCGCGCGCACGACCTGCCGCAGCTGCTGGGCGCCGAGGGCAACGCGGCGGCGCGCTACTTCCGGCACTTCCGCGAGATGCTCTCCGCACCCGGCGCGCAGGCCGACGGCGGCGAGAACGGCGACGGCCAGGCACGCGGGTTCTGGACCTTCGACTTCGAGCGCCGCACGCGCCGCCCGCCCACGGACGCGGTGAACGCGCTGCTGTCCTACGCCTACTCGCTGCTGGCGCGCAGCGTGGCCGTCACGCTCACCGCAGTGGGTTTCGACGCCTATCGAGGCTTTTGCCACCAGAGCCGCTACGGCCGGCCGGCGCTGGCGCTGGACGTGATGGAGCCGTTCCGGCCGCTGCTGGCCGATTCGGCGGTGCTGATGGCCATCAACAACGGCGAGGTGGCCGCAGTGGACTTCGTCGAGGCCGCCGGCGCCGTGGCGCTGAATGAGCGCGGCCGCCGTGCCTTCATCGCCTGCTTCGAACGCAGGCTGAGCCAGGAGGTGACGCACCCGCTGTTCGGCTATGCGGCGCAGTACCGGCAAGTGGTGGAGATCCAATGCCGGCTGCTCGGCCGGCATCTGCTGGGCGAGGTGGACCGCTATCCCAACTTCACGACCCGTTGACTGCGGAGCAGGGCGTGGGCGACGAGCACCTCTACATCGTCACCTACGACATCGGCGATGCCCGGCGCTGGCGCGCTGTCTTCAAGCTGATGCACGGTTACGGCGAGTGGCTGCAGCTGTCGGTGTTCCAGTGCCGCCTGCCGCGCGCCAGGCACGCCGAATTGCTGGCCAGGCTGCAGGCCACGATCTCGCCCGGCGACGACCATGTGATGGTCATCGACATCGGCATCGCGGACAATTGCGAGCCCCGCGTGCAGAGCCTGGGTAAGCAGGCGTTCACCGCCGTTGAGCGCAAGCCGGTGATCGTCTGACCCCCGGCTTGTGGTGTAAGCAGCGCCCTGCCGCCCGGCGACGCGAGCGCTGCCGTGCCGGCGGTGCACGTGGAGAGCCCTCGCAAGGGGAAGATCTTTGAAAACTCAATGGCTTTCACATGATCCGTGGTGGCGTTGCGGACCACCGATGGTCGGCACGCCGACTTGCGCCAGGAGCGCTCGCCATCGCTTGTCGGCAACCGCGCAGGCTGGGCCTGCCGGGAAGCGCCGTTTTCCGAGGCCATTGGCCTCGGCCTCATTGAAGCGAGGACCGCTATGTAGCGCCAATCCCCGAGCATCTGTTTTCCGAGGCCATTGGCCTCGGCCTCATTGAAGCTCGGCGGGCTGTAAGTCTTACGCGGCAGGAGCCTATGTTTTCCGAGGCCATTGGCCTCGGCCTCATTGAAGCCGAGCGGCATTCGCGCCATCGTGCAACTGCTGCCCGTTTTCCGAGGCCATTGGCCTCGGCCTCATTGAAGCACCAGTGACTGCGCTCGATCACGACACGGTCGCCTAGTTTTCCGAGGCCATTGGCCTCGGCCTCATTGAAGCGGCCAGATCATCGTTAAGGGAACTGGTGCGGCATACAGTTTTCCGAGGCCATTGGCCTCGGCCTCATTGAAGCTTCGACTCGGCCGAGTTCGGCACCCGTGCCGCGCTGTTTTCCGAGGCCATTGGCCTCGGCCTCATTGAAGCCCGCGCGAGAAGAGCGGGAAGGACTTTGCCATCGAGGTTTTCCGAGGCCATTGGCCTCGGCCTCATTGAAGCGCGGAGCGCGACCTGCACGCCCTGCGCGGCCAGGCCCGTTTTCCGAGGCCATTGGCCTCGGCCTCATTGAAGCGACGCACTCTGCTGCGCGAATAATGTCGCGCTGTCGGTTTTCCGAGGCCATTGGCCTCGGCCTCATTGAAGCACGGGGCGCATCACGACATCGGTGACGACGCGCAGCGTTTTCCGAGGCCATTGGCCTCGGCCTCATTGAAGCTTGAGGTCCAGGTCCGAGGTGACGCGGCGCAGGGCGTTTTCCGAGGCCATTGGCCTCGGCCTCATTGAAGCTCGATGTCGGTGCGGAGGGCTTGGAGTTGCTGGGGGGGTTTTCCGAGGCCATTGGCCTCGGCCTCATTGAAGCCAGGGGTGGTTGGGGCGGGGGTGAATTACAAAGCCGGTTTTCCGAGGCCATTGGCCTCGGCCTCATTGAAGCTCGAATCCCTGCAGCCCGCGCGAGCCCCCCCTTATGTTTTCCGAGGCCATTGGCCTCGGCCTCATTGAAGCGTGCCTTCGGCCTTGCGGATGTCGGCGATGGGCACGTTTTCCGAGGCCATTGGCCTCGGCCTCATTGAAGCCAGCCCGCGGATGTGGTCGTACAGGGCGCGGTAGCCAGGTTTTCCGAGGCCATTGGCCTCGGCCTCACTGAAGCCCGACATCGCAGTGAGCGTAGGGCGCGATGTCGATGTTTTCCGAGGCCATTGGCCTCGGCCTCATTGAAGCGCTCTGGCCGACGCGCGCGAGACCATCGCGGCCGAGGTTTTCCGAGGCCATTGGCCTCGGCCTCATTGAAGCACGACCGGCGGCCCCATCACCCAGCTCTTCACGGGCAGTTTTCCGAGGCCATTGGCCTCGGCCTCATTGAAGCATGAGCGTTCTCCGAGTTTAGGGGGCGCCGGACGACGTTTTCCGAGGCCATTGGCCTCGGCCTCATTGAAGCCACATCACCTGCCGCCACTGCGGCGTCGAGCATCCCGTTTTCCGAGGCCATTGGCCTCGGCCTCATTGAAGCAGTGCGCAGCAGATCACGCTCCGCCGCCGTCAGTTTGTTTTCCGAGGCCATTGGCCTCGGCCTCATTGAAGCGCGCCGCGACAGTAGCGCGCGGTCGATTGGCTCGTAAGTTTTCCGAGGCCATTGGCCTCGGCCTCATTGAAGCCCGAACCGGCATGGCAACCCCTACACGGCGGCAGGGTTTTCCGAGGCCATTGGCCTCGGCCTCATTGAAGCTTGCTGACGTTCCAGAGCGCGATCCAGGCTCTCAGGTTTTCCGAGGCCATTGGCCTCGGCCTCATTGAAGCGGCGGGTGGACGCTTGGCATCTCGCAGCACTGGTGGTTTTCCGAGGCCATTGGCCTCGGCCTCATTGAAGCCGGCCGCGACCCGGGCACCAAGGTGCGCATCGCGCGGTTTTCCGAGGCCATTGGCCTCGGCCTCATTGAAGCACCGCCGTCACCTCGGCTTTGTTGAAGCTGTCGAGGTTTTCCGAGGCCATTGGCCTCGGCCTCATTGAAGCATCCCGACCGCGCCTAGCGTGTACGGCCTCGGCCGGTGTTTTCCGAGGCCATTGGCCTCGGCCTCATTGAAGCGACGACGTGGCGCGCACGCACCTGTCGATCATCGGGTTTTCCGAGGCCATTGGCCTCGGCCTCATTGAAGCCTGTATCAATGGTGCGCGCTGCTTGCTCCGCGCCATTGTTTTCCGAGGCCATTGGCCTCGGCCTCATTGAAGCAACCCATCGGCAGCCATGCTCGCAGTGCTGCGTCGGGGTTTTCCGAGGCCATTGGCCTCGGCCTCATTGAAGCGCCGCGCCGCACCCAGTGCTCGAGGCCGCCGAATTCGTTTTCCGAGGCCATTGGCCTCGGCCTCATTGAAGCGAGCGGCCAGGGGGCGTCGAACAGCGCGTCGGCGCCGGTTTTCCGAGGCCATTGGCCTCGGCCTCATTGAAGCCGGCGATCAGCGCCACCGCGTCGAGCGGAATCGCCCGTTTTCCGAGGCCATTGGCCTCGGCCTCATTGAAGCACGCCGGACGCGGCACCTTTCCCGGAGGCCTAAGGTTTTCCGAGGCCATTGGCCTCGGCCTCATTGAAGCCACGGCGAGACGTCACCCTCCATCGGCCCGTCAGGCGTTTTCCGAGGCCATTGGCCTCGGCCTCATTGAAGCCCTGCGTACCCCTTACCGTAGCGAAGGGTGCGGGTGTTTTCCGAGGCCATTGGCCTCGGCCTCATTGAAGCTTGGCCATCGCGGGGCCGATCTTGCCTAGTGCGGTGGTTTTCCGAGGCCATTGGCCTCGGCCTCATTGAAGCGAGCCCATTGCTCGCCAAGCGAGCCTCGCGGTCGGGTTTTCCGAGGCCATTGGCCTCGGCCTCATTGAAGCAGCCAGCGCCGGAGGTTCCAGGCTTGCAGGCGCCACCGTTTTCCGAGGCCATTGGCCTCGGCCTCATTGAAGCATGACGTTGAGCGCGCCATCCATCACGTCGTCGTGGTTTTCCGAGGCCATTGGCCTCGGCCTCATTGAAGCCCTCGTGCCGGCGACGGTCGCTGCGACAAGGATTCGGTTTTCCGAGGCCATTGGCCTCGGCCTCATTGAAGCCGCAGCCTTCTAGTGTGGTGCGCCACTCTGTTCTGCACTTATCTTGAGGCCGCTGCCAGAGCGGCCTTGGCCCGCGTCACCTTGGCCAGGATGTCCGAGGCGGTGGCGGTCCAGATGAACGGCTTGGGATCGATGT